>Ga0076930_100032_pt1 | contig 243500 bp, 237 predicted proteins | sample HotLakConsoUCCRE_FD_71149 | JGI IMG/M metagenome (GOLD analysis project Ga0076930, IMG submission 71149) | Hypersaline microbial mat communities from Hot Lake, Washington, USA - Hot Lake Consortium UCC-RE (version 3) (version 3) ...
ACTCTCGCCGATTTCAGACCCCGATGCACCTTCCTTCGTGAGATATCCGGGCTAGTCTGCAGGTCGTCGTCCTACGACGCGCCACGATCCGCCTCGGATCCCCGACTCCCGGAACCTGACATGCACCACCGATCCATGGACACCCTCGCCGAGCGGCTTGTCCGCGCGCGCGAGGACGCCGGCCTGTCGACCGCCCAGTTGGCACGCCGGCTCGGCGTGAAGACGAAGACGCTCGCCAACTGGGAGCGCGGCCTGAACGAGCCGCGCGCCAACCGCCTGCTGATGCTGTCGGGCCTGTTGAACGTCAGTCCGGCGTGGCTGATCGACGGCCGGCTGGGCGGTCATGCGCCGGAAACACGGGAACAGGGCATCGCCGAACTGCGCGAGCAGTTGGACGCGGCGCGCCGGCTGATCGCCAGCCTGGGCGCGGTCGTCGACGACCTGGACGAGCGCCTGCAGCGCCTGCCCGGCGGCCATCCGAGCTTCGCCGACGAGGAAGAGACCGCGGCCTGAGCCGTCGGCGCCGACGGCCGCCGGAGCCGGCCGGAATCGACGACGGGGTCAGTCTTCCCCGTCGTCGGAGTCCGCCGGCATGTAGTTCGCGAGGTTGGTGAGCGTGCTGAGCGGGATCGTGCGACGCACGCTGCGGAACCGCGCGTCGCGCAGGCGCACCTGCGGCGGCTTGGCGTCTTCCAGCAGGGCCTCCACCTCCCAGACCCGGGCGGCGCGGCGGGTCTCCTCGTACCGCTGGCCGGGCGCGACCTGCCGCCGCGTCACCGGCCGGACCCCTGGCGGGCGCGGGCGAAGGACGGTCCCGGAATGCGGTGCGCCGTCATCGCCTGAGCCCTCCCCGATCGACGCCGCCTGCCTCCGGAGGCGAGCACGACTTCAGGCGATACCCTATCGCACCGACCCGGCCGCTTCCAGCGGCGCTGCGGCATTTCCGACCGCGCGGCCGGGCCGGGTTGCATTGTGCCGCGGTATTTTCCAGAATGCGGGTATGGCCGTGTTCTCGTCCCAGCCGCCGCCCCTGGCCCCGATCCCGCCGGTGACCCCGGCGTCGTCCCAGCGCCAGGACCGCTCCGGCCAGCCGGTGCGGCCGCAGACCGCCGGCGCCGTCGATGCGACGGACGAAGCGACCCGCCCCTCCCAGGACGGGCGCCGCGGACGCCTGGTCGACCTCGCCGTCTGACTACCGCCGCTGTCTGGCCGCCGCCGCTGTCTGGCCGCCGCCGCTGTCTGGCCGCCGCCGGACCGGAGCGAGGGATCGCGGCCGTCGCCCCGGCGCTACCCGCCGTAGGCCAGCCTCGGCAGCCACAGCACGACCTCCGGGAACAGGATGCAGATCGCGAGACCGAAGGTCTGCAGCGCGAGGAACGGCAGCGACGACTTGAAGATCGTGCCGGTCGAGATCGACGCCGGCGCCACGCCCCGCATGTAGAACAGTGCATAGCCGAACGGCGGCGACCGAAAGCTCATCTGCATGTTGACGAGGTAGAGCACGCCGAACCACAGCGCCACGTCCCCCGGCGCGACACCGGAAAGACCGGCCACGCCGCTGAAATCCAGGGTGGTCACGATCGGGATGAAGATCGGAACCGCCAGCAGCAGGATTCCGACCCAGTCGAGGAACATGCCCAGGAAGACCAGGATCACCATCATCAGGATCAGCAACCCGTAGGGGCCGAGTCCGGTGCCCAGGATCAGGTCGGAAACGAACTGCTGGCCGCCCTGGAGGATGTAGAACCCGACGAAAATGGTGGCGCCGAAGATGATCCACAGCACCATGGCCGTCGCCCGGACCGTCGACACCGCCGCCTGGCTGACGCTCTCCCAGGTCAGTCGGCGGTGCATCGCCGCCACCACCATCGCGCCGAAACTGCCGATGCCGGCCGCCTCCACCGGCGTCGCCGCGCCCGAAAAGATCACCCCCAGGACCAGGGCGATCAGGACGATCGGCGCCAGCATCTGGCGCAACAGCCGCAGCTTCTCGCCCCCAGTCCGCCCGCTCCGCCAGCGGCAGCGACGGGCCGACTGCCGGGTTGATCAGCGCGCGCAGCGAGACGTAGGCGATGTAGAGACCGGAGAGCATCAGACCGGGGATCAGCGAGCCGATATAGAGCTCGCCCACCGACTCCTGCGCCACGACCGCATAGATGATCCCCAGGATCGACGGCGGGATCAGGATGCCCAGCGTGCCGCCCGCCATGATGGAGCCGAGCGCGATCTGGGGATCGTACTTGCGCTTCAGCATGGCCGGCAGGGCAATGATGCCCATGGTCACGACCGCCGCGCCGATCACGCCGACCATCGCCGCCAGCACCGTCGACGCGATGACCGTCGCTGCCGCGAGGCCGCCGCGCAGGCCGCCCAGCCACTTGTAGATCACGTCGAACATCTCGTCGATCAGCCCCGCCCGCTCCAGCATCGAGGCCATGAAGATGAACAGCGGGATCGCCGACAGCTGGTAGTTGGTCATCAGCGGGAAGATGCGGGTCGGGATGATGTTCAGCATCATCTGGTCGCCGACCAGATAGATGAACAGCACGCCCAGCGACCCGGTGACGAACACCAGCGGCATGCCGGCCGCCAGGAGCACCAGCAACGACCCGAACATCAGGATCGACAACCAGTCGATCGGCACGCCGCGCAGGCTGCCGGCCAGCCGCCAGAGGAACGTGTCGTCCCCGTAGGGATCGTAGAAGGCGACGTTGACGATCTCCACCAGGATCAGGCCGCCGAACACGGCGACCAGCCCCCCAGACCACGAGGCGCAGCAGCGCCGAGGGCCCGGCCGCGCCGGTCTGCCCGGCGGTCTCGCTTCGGCTCGTCATCGTGCGCCGGCCTCCCCGACCCGATTGAACACCTGAACGTCCTTGATGAAGCGGGCAATCCCCTGGACCAGCAACAGCACGCCGCCGATCACCAGGGTCGCCTTGACCGGGTAGTAGGCGATCGTCCATTCGGTGAAGGACACTTCGTTCGAATGGCCGCGGGCGAGGAAGAACTGGTTCTGGTTCATCGACGAACTGAAGATGGTCCAGCCGGTCCAGATGAACGCCAGCGCGAAGATCAGGAAGAACATCGAGGTGACGATGTCGATCGACGCCTTCCCGCGCGGCGTTGCCTTCGCATAGAAGAGGTCGACGCGGACGTGGGCGTCATGGAAGTAGGCGAAGGCCCCGGCCAGGATGTACTGCATCCCGAACATCAGGTACATCGCCTCGTGGGCCCAGTTGCTCGGCGAGTTGAAGAAATAGCGACTAACCACTTCGAAGAAATAAACGAAGACGGCGATGATCGTCCAATAGCCGACAAAAAAATGCCGCTGAACAGGGACAGCCTGTCGGCGAAGCGGGTGAAGGCATTGCCCGGCACGTCGACGCCCTTGTAGCCGCCCTCCCCGGCCTCGAGGTCCTCGGTCGTGGGGTGGGTCTCGGCCTCCGGCTCAGGACTCCTGCCAGCGCCGATGAGTCCCAGCTTCAGGATCAGCATGTAGGCCAGGGGAAAGGCGAACAGCCCGCCCCAATAGATCAAGTGCGGCAGAACGAAGTTGAATTCCAATGACATGATCGACGCCTTCCAGGCCCCGGCGACGGCCGCGCGGGGACGATGCGACGCGACGGCAGGACGGGGACCGCCGGCCCCCGCCCCGCCATGTGCGACGGGATCGCCGCGGCTTCAGAGGTCGAGCGAATAGCCCTCGATCTGGCTTGGATCGACCAGCCCACCTCGGGGTCCTGCATCACGTCCAGATGGATCTGGAACAGCCGCGCGGCTCCGGCGTCCTTGTTGGCCCACTCGAACCATTTGGGGATCGCCACCTCGCGGAAGCGGACCACGTCCTCCTCCGACAGGCGGGTGACTTCGGTCCCCGCCTCTCGGTACTTGGGCCAGACTTTGCGGTTGGCCGCCTGGATGCCGGCATAGTGCTCCGCCGAATAGGCGGCCACCAGCTCCGGCAACAGTTCCTTCAACTCGTCGAAGAGGCCTTCCCAGGCGCGCATGGACAGCGAGATGTCCATCAGGTCGACCGGCTGGTGCAGGCAGGGCGTCGACGTCGGGCCCATCACGATGTAGTTGGTGACCTGGTGGAAGCCCAGGTCGTAGTTGACCGCAGGGCCCACGAAGTCCGCCGCGTCGATGGTGCCGCGCTCCAGCGCCGGATAGACGTCGGAGCCGGGCAGCAGCGTCGTGCGCGCGCCGATCTCGGCAAAGCACTCCGCCACGATGCCCCCCCGGCACGCGCAGCTTCAGACCCTCGAAGTCGTCCAGCGAGTTGATCGGCAGCTTGGAGTGGATCAGGTTCATGTCGTGGTGGACATGGCCGATGAAATACATGCCGAACTGCTGGTAGAGCTCCCGCGCCAGCTCGCGACCGCCATAGGCGTTGAACATCATGTCCCAGTGGTGCGGGTGGTTCAGTCCCAGCGGATAGGAGCTGAGGAACACACCCGCCGGCATGCGACCCGCCCAGTAGACGGTGAAGACGTTCATCCCCTCGAGCACGCCGTTGCGCACCGCATCCATCAGCTCGAAATCGCCGGAGACGGCACCCGCCGGAAACGGCTGGAACGCCAGTTCGCCGTTGGTCAGGTCGACCATGCGGCTGCACCAGTTCTCGAAGATGCGATACCCGGTCGTGCCCGGCTGCCAGGAACTCTGGATCCGGTAGGTCTTCTGCGCCTGGGCGTTGGCGACGTGCGGCGCGGCGACCGTGGCGACGCCGCCGGCCGCGACCGCGCCGCCGGCGAGCGCCATGGACTTCATGAAATCGCGGCGGGCCTCGGCGATGCCCTCGACGGCCTCGCGGAACGGCCTTTCGTTGGAGTGGTCGGTCATCGACTTTCATCCTCCCATGAAAGATCGCCGCCTGCCATCCCCTCCCGGATCGGCAGGCGCTGTGGACAGAGCCGGCCGTGAGCCCGACAGACGTCACACCCTCCCCAGGATACGGGCGCCCCATGCAGGAGCGCTCTGTCGGGGCCGGTCTGTCCGGGACTTGTGACACCAATTTTCCGGATAATGGTCATACCATTTTTTTTGAATGCTATCAAAGCGTGTAGTTTTTGACTTTCTCTGCGACTTTCAGGGTTGCTGGCGGAAGTGCCTCTCCCGCCGGGACGCGCGCCGACCATCAAGGTCCCCGCCTTCGCGCGGATGACTGTATCGGGTTGAAAATCAACACAAAATCAGGGGTCATGCCCGCGCAGGCGGGTACCTTCGCGGCAGGGGCTCTCGCCGCAGCGGCGGGCCGGCCATCAAGGTCCCCGACGTCGCGGGGATGACTTCAAGGGGTCGCGGCCGGATCAGGCGGCGATGTCCGGCGGCGCGAGGTCGGTGAGGCGACGCAGCAGATAGTCCGCGTCGTCGGCGCGCAGGTCGTCCGCGTGGGTCAGGATCCGTTCCAGCACGGTCCGGCTGAAGCTCTCCCGGTCATAGTCGGCGCCCCGGAAGTCCGTCTCGTGCACCACATCGAGCCCGGTCCGCACCGCGGCCAGCAGGCTCGGCGGCAGACCGGCCTTCTCGTAGAGCGACTTCAGCCCGAGCGGACCGGCGTCGTGGATCAGCACCCGGGCATTGACCACCGGCACCTCGGCCAGCACCGCCAGCCCCGCCTCGAAGAACTGCAGATCGCCCGTGCACAGGGCGCGGAGCAGCAGCGAGGGCGTCAGGCGGCCGCCGCCGACCAGCTGGCGGGCCAGCGCCTCGACCTCGGCATCGGCGCCGCCTTCGGACAGGTCCACCGTCGCCTTTTCCCGCGCCCGCATCACCAGCTCGGTCGCGGTGTCGGCGGTCAACTCGTGATGCGTGACCAGGTGATCCTGCAAGTGCTCGGCGACCAGGGTGACCAGCCGTTCGGCAATCGTCAGCGGCAGGGTCGCGCGCCGGACCAGCGGCTCCTGCACGCTGGGCAGGTCGCCGAACTGATCGACCACCCGGTGCATCCCGCTTTCGGTGATCCGGGCGCCCTCGTTGGCGACCAGCGTCTCGACCACGGTCTGGCAGTCGGTCTCGATCAGCGCGTCCGAGACGGCCTCCGACACCTCCGGCCGCCGGGCGATCGCCACCTGCTTGGCCTCCGACCCCTCCCCGACCAGGCGGATCAGGTCGTCGTCGGTCAGGACCTTGGAAAACTCAAGCATCGGCAGCGCGACGCGGTCGATGTCCTCGGCGAGGTCCAGCGCCACGTCGTGGGGCACCTGAACGGCGAACTTCAGGTTGGCCGCCAGTGCCTCGCGGACCATCGAGGAGGCGTCCTTGACCATCGCCCTCAGGATGTCCTCGACCAGCCCGCGCTCGGACGCCGACAGGCCGTCGCGGTCGACCTGCGCCGCAAGCTTCGGCGCGAGGCCGGCCCGGGAGTCCGGGCTGGAATCAGACAGCAGTCGGGCGACATCGTCGCGCGTCAGGTCATGGGTCATGGTATCGGCGTCGCCCTCGGCCCGCAATCGTGAGACTGCCGGCCTCGCGAGGCGGTCCGGCAGTCGAAAGCATGCCAGCAAGGGTCTTAAGGTCCCCTTAACGGGCCGCGGGAGCGGCCCACGGCAGGCGGCTCAGCGGGTGCCGCGGCGCCGCCGCAGGGCGCGGCGGGCGTGCTCGATCGCATCGATCTGCGCCGGGACCGAGATCGGCTGCTCGGAGGTCACCTCCAGGGCACGGTCCTCGAACACGTCGCCTTGCGGCCGGATCCCGCGGTAGTGCGCCACGGCCTCGTCCCGCTCCCGCAGGAGGGCGGCGATCTGCGGCCGGAACAGCCGGATCATGGCAGTGATCCAGCGATTAGTCGCCCAGGACGGCCGCGCATGGTCGATGGCGAAGTGGTCCAGCATGGCAATCACGTCGTCGGCCGCGTACCACGTCTCCCCCGTCACCCACCGGTTGGTGGTGAAGAGACGAATGGGCCGGCCGTGCCGGTCCATCGAGATGCCGATCAGGTGCGACAGCGCGTCGTTCGGATCCTTTGGCGGCACGAGGTCCGGCACGTCGGACGGGCGGCAGCCGGGCGGCATGCCGAGCGGCCGCAGAAAGGTGTGGAAGTGCCCGTGCTCGCCCTCCGCCCGCTCCGCCGCGGGATGGGCATGGTAGTAGTACTGGGCGTGGAACTCGGGGTCGTAGACATCGCCCGGCGGATAGTGCTGCCACTCGAAGAAGCCGTCACGATCGCGCAGCAGTTCCCCCACTACCGTGTCGCCGGTCTTCGCCAGCACCCGCTGGCAGTTCACGACCTCGGCGCCCGCCTCGAGCATCCGGTCGAGGGCATCGGCCGAAAGATCGGCGAACAGCGGATCGATTGAGTCGTCGGCAAGCCCGAGCATGCCCGCAAAGATGCCCCCGGCGCATCGTCCCGTCCAGAGGCGGGGGCACCGGGACCGACTGTCGCACTCCCTGGAGGCGACGCCGGCGCCCCTGGCTCAGCTCCGGACGACCAGGACCGAGGTGTCGGCGTGCCGCACCACCCGGGCGGCGTTGGGGCCGAGCAGGTAGTCCTTCAGCTCCGGCCGGTGCGAGCCCATGACGATCAGGTCCGCGTCGATCTCGTCGGCGACCCGCAGGATCTCGCCGTAGATCGTGCCATGACCGACGATGTGCTGCACCGGCAGGCCCTCGGGGACGTGCTCGCGCACGAAGGCGTGCAGCCGCTCGTCGGCGCGGGCCATCGCCTTTTTCTCATAGTCCTCGGGAAAGAAGCTGCCGACGATCGACATGCCGAAATCGGGCACGACGGTCATGACATGGAGCCGCGAACCGAAGGCGCGAGCGTACTCGACGGCGGTCGGCAGGGCCTGCTTCCAGCTCGCCTCGTCGCCGAGGTCGACGGTGATCAGGATGTCCCGGTACATCGCCCCGTCACTCCCCTGCCGCCGGCGCCGGCCGTCCGGCGGGCGTCTCGCGCCGCGCCCGGCGCAACTGGACCCAGACGAGCCCTCCCAGCAGGAGCATCGCCGGAATCCACATCAGTTCCTTCGGTGGCTGCTCGTTGGGCGTGCGCACGGCGGTGAAGGTGATCACCGGGTCGAGGTCGATGTCGTCGAGCGGACCGCCGAAGCTCGCCTCGCCCTGCATGGTGCCGTCGACCTCCTGCAGGAATTCCACGCCCGCATTGCGCAGCCGCTCCTCCCCCGGTCCCGGCGGCCCGAGTTCGAGGACGCCGCGCATCGTCTCCACCTCGCCGTCGTAGTCGACGCGCTGCAGGGTCACCCGCAGCCGGGCGTCCGGCGGCATCTCTTCGGCGATCTCGACCAGCTGCGTCGGGTCGCGCTCATCGAACGGCGGGACGATCATGTCCATCCAGAAGCCGGGCCGGAACAGGGTGAAGGCGATCAGCAGCAGCAGCACTGATTCCCAGATCTTCGACCGGGCGAAGAACCAGCCCTGGGTCGCCGCGGCGAACACCAGCATGGCCAGGGTCGAACTCACCACCGTCAGGATCAGATGGCCGATCCCCTGGATGTCGTAGAGGATCAGCTCGGTGTTGAAGATGAAGATGAAGGGCAGCGCAACGGTCCGGAGCGAATAGAAGAAGGCCGTGAACCCGGTCTTCAGCGGATCGCCGCCGGAGACCGCCGCCGCGGCGAAACTCGCCAGCCCCACGGGCGGCGTCACGTCGGCCATGATGCCGAAGTAGAACACGAAGAGATGCACCGCGATCAGCGGGACGATCAGCCCGCTTTCCGCCCCCAGGGTCACGATCACCGGCGCCATCAGGCTGGAGACGACGATGTAGTTCGCCGTCGTCGGCAGGCCCATGCCGAGGATCAGGCTCAGCACGGCGACCAGGACCAGCATCAGGAGCAGGTTGCCGCCCGACAGGAACTCGACGAACGCCGCCATGACGAGGCCGATGCCGGTCAGCGTCACGGTGCCGACCACGATGCCGGCGGTCGCCGTGGCGATGCCGATGCCGATCATGTTGCGGGCGCCGGTGACCAGGGCGTCGAACAGCTCCGCCCCGCCCTGGATGGCCGCCGCCCCATAGTCGCCCCGACCGCGGAACAGGGCGATCAGCGGGCGCTGGGTCAAGAGGATCAGGAGCATGAACGCGGTCGCCCAGAACGCCGACAGCGCCGGCGACAGCCGCTCGATCATCAGGCACCAGACCAGGACGCCGATCGGCAGCAGGAAGTGCAGGCCCGACTTCACCGTCGGCCCGACCTCCGGCAGCTTCAGGATCGGGGAGTTCGGGTCGTCGAGCTCCAGCTCCGGGAACCGGCAGGCATACCAGACCAGCGCCGCGTAGGTGGCGAACAGCAGCACCGCCACGACCCACGGCGTCGCATCGCCGGCGATCGCCTTCAGCACCTCCATCGCGTGGAACAGGCCGAAGGTGCCGATCGCGGTATTGGCGGCCACGATCGCGCCGACCGAGACCAGCCGCTTGACGTTGTCTTCCGGCAGCGCGGCCCGCATGCCGCGGAACAGCGCGATCTGCAATGCGAAGACCGCGATCACCGCCAGGGCGACCCAGCCATGGGCGTCGATCCGCTGCGCCAGCTGCAGCAGCCAGTAGGCCGCGCCGGCCAGGATCAGGATCGCCGCCACGGTGAAGCCGAAGCCGATCGCCTGCCACTTCGCCGGCAGCCGCTCGCCCGGCTTCGGCAGCGCCTCCATGCCCTTCTTCACCGCCTCCAGATGGACGATGTAGACCAGTGCGATGTAGCTGATGATCGCCGGCAGGAAGGCGTGTCGGATCACTTCGATGTAGGGGATGCCGACATATTCCACCATGAGGAAGGCGGCCGCGCCCATCACCGGCGGCATGATCTGGCCGTTGACCGACGATGCCACCTCGACCGCGCCGGCCTTCTCGGAGGTGAACCCGACCCGTTTCATCAGCGGCACGGTGAAGGTGCCCGTCGTCACCACGTTGGCGATCGACGAGCCGGAGATCAGGCCGGTCATTCCGGAGGCGACCACCGCCGCCTTGGCCGGCCCGCCGCGCAGGTGGCCCAGCAGCGAGAACGCCATCTGGATGAAGTAGTTGCCGGCCCCCGCCTTCTCCAGCAGCGCGCCGAATAGCACGAACAGGAAGACGAACTTGGTCGAGACGCCGATCGCGATGCCGAACACCCCCTCCGGCCCCAGCCAGAAATGGCTCATCGCCCGGCTGACCGAGGCGCCCTGGTACTTGATGACGTCGGGGATCCAGTCGGCATTGCCGAAGAAGACGTAGGAGATGAAGACCAGGGCGACGACCATCAGAGGCGGGCCCAGCGCCCGGCGCGTCGCCTCCAGCAGCAGGATCAGGCCCAGCACGGAGACGAAGATGTCCAAGGGCGTGGGCAGGCCCGGCCGGTTCGCCAGCTCGCTGTAGAACAGGAACTGATAGCTGGCGCAGAACGCCGCCGCCAGGCCCATGACCCAATCCGGGACCGGCACCCGGTGCCGGTCCGGTCGCGTCAGCGACCAGACGATCGCCGCCGCGGACAGCACGATCGCGGCGGTCAGGACGACGGCGTCGCGGTCCATCCCCTGATCGCCGAGACGGGTCACCAGGGCCAGCAGCATCAGCACCGGCGCCAGCAGCGCGACGATCGTGGTCAGCACCGGCGGCCGCCCTCGCTCCGGCGCGCGTATCAGCGACGGAAAGGCGAGGAACGCCAGGAAGACCGCAAAGCCCAGGTGGATCGCGCGGGCCTCGGCGTCGTTGAAAATGAAGATGCCGAAGATGAACGGCAGCGGCGACGCGAACCACAGCTGGAACAGCGACCAGGCCAGCGCGACATAGATCAGGATGCGCGCTGTCGTCTTGCCGGTCGGCTGGCGCGCGCCGGTGTCGGTGCTGGCGACCAGATCCTGGAGCTGGTCGTCGCGCGACCCGCCCTTGCCGGCCTCGGCTTTGTCGGCTGCCATGCCCGTCACGCCCCTGTTCCGCGATCCCCCGCGGCGGAGCTGAGGTCGCCACGGGCGCAACCGGCGCCGGCCGAGCGGGTCAGCCCGCCTGCAATCCGGCGCCGTCCGGTCTTGTCATTGCCGGCCGCCGCACGGACGGACCGGCATCGCCGGTCCGTCCGTGGACGACGGGAGGCGGCGGAGCGACCGCAAAGGGCCGCGTCATGCGCCGCCGGGCCGGGTTACATCCAGCCCTGCTCCTCGTAGTACTTCTGCGCGCCCGGATGCAGCGGGGCGGACAGCGCATCGGTGACCATGTCCTCCTGCTGCAGGTTCTCGAACGCCGGATGCAGGCTGCGGAAGGCATCGAAGTTCTCGAACACCGCCTTCACGATCTCGTAGACCACGTCCTCCGACAGCGCGGTCGACGTGACGAAGGTCGCCTTCACGCCGAAGGTCGTGGTGTCCTCCGGATTGCCTTCGTACATGCCGCCAGGAATGGTCGAATAGGCGTAGTACGAGTTCTCCTCGATCAGCTGATCGACGATGTCGCTCTGCACCTCGACCAGCACCGTGTCGCAGCTGGTCGTCGCCTCCTGGATCGAGCCGGACGGGTGGCCGACGGTGAACACGAAGGCGTCGATGTTATTGTCGCACAGGGCCTGCGACTGCTCCGACGACTGGAGCTCCGACACCTGGCTGAACGTGTCCATGTCCCAGCCATAGGCCTCCATCAGCACTTCCATCGTGCCGCGCTGGCCCGAGCCGGGATTGCCGATGTTGACCCGCTTGCCCTCGAGATCCTCGAAGGTCTCGATGCCGGCATCGGCGCGGGCGACCACGGTGAACGGCTCGCCGTGGATCGAGAACACCGCGCGCAGGTCCTCGTTCGCCTCGGGGAAGTTCTCGTGGCTGCCGTTGTAGGCGTGGTACTGCCAGTCGGACTGGGCGATGCCCATGTCCAGTTCGCCCTGGGCGATGGCGTTCAGGTTGAACACCGAGCCGCCGGTCGATTCGACCGACACGCGGATGCCATGGTCGGACCGCCCGCGGTTGACCAGGCGCTGGATCGCGCCGCCGGTCGGGTAGTAGACGCCGGTCACGCCGCCGGTGCCGATGGTGACGAAGGTGGTGTCCTGAGCCTGGGCAGCGGTGCCGCCGATGCCCCACGCGCCGGCCGCGGCGGCCAGGGCCAGGGCGGAAACAGCGAGCTTCTTCATCAGCCTCTCCAGTGTCTTCGGTTCTTCCGGGACGTTCGGCCGGATGGCGACGCCCATTCGGGAGTGCCCGGGCCGCGGAGATCCGCGGAACGGTGCGCGGAGGACCGGCCGTCCTGGCCGCCCTCCGAGGGGAAAACCATCCTCGGGGACGTGACCGACAGCCGTCAGCGAACCAGCCGGTGCCGGTGCATCACCTCCCTCGCCTCGTCGGCGTCGGCCGGCCGCCGCCCGGCCAAGGCCAGCGCCGCGGCCGTTTGGGCGATCAACGCCGCATTGTCGGGCGCGATCGTGCCGTCCGCCAACAGGGTGTTGTTTTCGAACCCTATGCGACTATGCCCCCCCAGCGCCGCCGCCGTCAACGCGACGGCCCCTTCACGTGCGCCAAAAGCGCAAGTGCTCCAAAGGTCTGATGGATCGGCCGCGGCCAGGAACGGCAGCAGGTCGCGCGGATCGGAGACCTGCCCGGGCGTATACCGGCCGAGGACGAAGAGCAGGAAAGCCGGGCCGTCCGGGACCACGCCGCGCACCCGAAGGTCGTTGAAGCGGTGCACGTCCTCGGCATCGTAGACGATGAATTGTGGCAGGATCTCCGTCTCCCGCGCCAGCCAGTCGAGGAACGACGCCGCCGGGCCCTCGTGCGCCGCGTCGGGCACGAGTTCGCGCACGGCCAGCGACACCGCCTCCGGCCGGAGTTCGCGCACGACCACCACCTGCTGGTCCGGCGTATAGCGGCCGACGGCCTCCGTCGTCGCCTGGATCACCAGACCGTCGCCCACCACATCGCGCACCGCGTCGATCGCCGCGCGATATCGGGTCGCGTCGAGGCTGTGCCGCCCCGCCTCGTCGCGCACATGCAGATGGATCGCCGACGCCCCCGCTGCGGCGCAGGCCGCCGCCGTCTCCGCGAGGTCGCGCGGGTTCAGGGGAAGGGCCGGATGGTCGGCCTTGGTCTTGCGCGCCCCGTTGGGCGCGACCATCAGGATGCAGGGCGGCAGGGCCACCGGCATGGCGAGGGCTCCGTCGTGGCGGGTGGAAGACCGCTCACCCTACGCCGGCCCGCCGCCCTCGGCCAACCGTGCCGGCCTCAGGCGAAGACGGCCAGCAGGACCGCCATGGCGCCGACGGCGAGCGTCAGCGAGAACGCCAGCACGTGGCGCACCTTGAAGCCGGTCTGGGCCTGTCGGGCGTCGTCGGTCTGCATTTCCGTTCTCATGGATCAATCTCCCGGTGTCGGTGCGGTCGAGCCGCGACTGCGGCACCAGGAAGGCTAGAGCGATCAGGCGGATCGAAAACCGGGGTCTCGGCCTAAGGCCCGCCGGCGCGGTCAGACGAAGTAGAACAGGATCGCGAACAGCAGGACCACGGCCAGGACCGTCGATATCAGCAGGACCCAGCGCACCTTTTCGCCGGTCTTGCCCTGGCGGGCCTCGTTGCGCTTCATCTCGCGCGCCATGAATTCCCTCCTGGAAAACGAAAGGCCGGCGGTCGACGCGGTCGCCGCCGGGGGCAGGTCGTTGCCCACGCCTCACGTGGCACCGGATCGGCGGCCTGCCAACCGTCGGGCCGATGAGGGGGTTTCGCCGGGCTGTCCGCGCGCCTATGGTCGCGGGCGGAGGTGCCCCCATGGCCGAGAGCGCATCGCTCGCCGAAACCGCCCGCCGCTCGATCGACATCTGGCTGGCCTTCAGCCAGGCCGGCCGCAGGGACGATCCCGAATATCTCGACGTCTGGGTCGCCTATTCGGCGGCGCTGGCGGCGCTCACCATGGCGGTGCGCGAGGCCGGAGACGGCCCGATGCGCCAGGCCGCCGCCGACATGGCGGCCGCGGTGCTCGACATGGCCGCGGACCGTCAGCGCCTGCCGGAACTGGCGGAGCAGATGACCCCGCTCCATGCCGAAGGACGCTGGGACACCGCCCGCATCGCCACCGTCCACGACCGGGCGCTGGTCGCGGTCCGCGACTACATGGCGGACGTGGAGCGGGATTCGCAAAGCCTGCAGTAGGTGACCGCGGGCTGCTCCTGGCCGTCACGGCCCCCGCGTCAGCCAGTCCGCGAGACCCAGCACGAAGAGGTTCGCGAGCCAGATCAGCGCTGAGCCCGCGACCAGGCGGACCAGCGCGCTTTCGCGCCTCAGATGCATGAACACCCAGGCGACGATGCCGGTCTTCGCCGCCGCGATCGAGAGGTTGGCGACCGGGCCCCAGCGGCCCAGGCCGATCTCCGCCAGGATCACGGTGGTCGCCAGCAGCGCAATGAGGAGCGCCCAGGCGATCAGGTCGGGCAGGATCGTGCGCAGCATCGGCCGCCCTCCGCTACATCAGGTAGAAGACGGGGAAGACGAAGATCCAGACGATGTCGACGAAATGCCAGTAGAGGCCCAGCCCCTCCACCAACCGCGCCGAGTGCTCGACCCGCGGCCGGCCAAGCGCGATCGCCGCCATCGCCCCCACGGCCCCCATGACGGCCAGGGAGAGGTGCACGAAATGCAGCCCCGTCACGGCGAAGTAGAGGTTGAAGAAAAGCTCCGCCGGCCCCGATTCCATGGGGAATCCGGGCCCGCCCGCCGGCCACAGCCCCTCGCCGTACTCGTGGTGCCACTCCCATCCCTTGACCGCCAGGAACGCGATCCCCAGGCCGGCCGTCGCTCCCAGCAGCAGCATCGCCGCGCGCCGGTTCGCGGCCCGGGCGGCATGGACCGCCAGCGCCATGGTCAGGCTGCTGGTCAGCAGCACGGCCGTGTTCGCGGCGCCGACCATTCTCAGCAGATGGCCGGCGGCTTCCTGCATCTGCGGTTCGTAGAGGACGCGATAGACGGCGAGGCCGAACAGCGGCGCGCCGAACAGCAGCGCCTCGGTCGCGAGGAAGGCCCACAGCCCGACCAGCGCCGCCTCCCTCTGCCGCGCGGCGTCGACGAACGGTTCGTTGAGCGGCGGTGCGCCGGGCGAGACCGGCGGCCGGGTCACGATGCCCCTCCCCGGTCGCCGCCGCCCTCGCCTTCCCGGCGTTCCGTCTCGGCGTCCTGGTGCGGGTCGGCGAAGGGGTTGCCCTGGCGCTCCGGCGGGTAGGTGTAGGCCTCGAAATCGACCCTCGGGATGCGGGAGAAGTTGTGCTTGGGCGGCGGCGACGGGATCATCCATTCGAGCCCGGCCGCGTTCCACGGGTTCGGCCCCGCCGGCTTGCCCCAGCGCAGCGACCACAGGAGATAGGCGAGCGGGATCAGGTAGCCCAGCGCCAGCACCACCGCCCCGGCCGAGGACAGCACGTTCCAGACCTGGAATTCCGGGTCGTAGGAGTGATAGCGCCGCGGCATCCCCATGTAGCCGAGGACGAACTGCGGGAAGAAGGTCAGGTTGAAGCCGAGGAAGATCAGGATCGCCCCGGCCCGGCCCCAGCCCTCGGGATAGAGCCGCCCGGTGATCTTGGGCCACCAGAAATGGATTCCGCCCAGGAAGGCGGAGACCGTTGCGCCGACCATGATGTAGTGGAAATGCGCGACCACGAAGTAGGTGTCGTGGACGTGGACGTCGATCGCCACGCTGGCGAGGAACAGCCCCGTCAGGCCGCCGAACACGAACAGCCAGATGAAGGTGAGCGCATAGAGCAGCGGCGTGTCGGCGCGGACGCTGCCGCGGCGCAGGGTCATGGTCCAGTTGTAGACCTTGACCGCCGACGGCACCGCTACCGTGAAGCTCAGCAGCCCGAACACCAGTCCGGCATACATGGACTGGCCGCTGACGAACATGTGGTGGCCCCAGACCAGGAAGCTGAGCAGGGCGATCGCGATGCTCGACCCGGCGATGAATTCGTAGCCGAACGGCCGCCGGTTGGCGGCGGAGGCGATCAGCTCGCTGATCACCGCCATACCGGGCAGCAGCATGATGTAGACGGCCGGATGGCTGTAGAACCAGAACAGATGCTGGAACAGGAGCGGATCGCCGCCGATCGCGGGATCGAAGATGCCGATTCCCAGCCCGCGCTCCAGCGCCACCAGCACGAGCGTCACCGCCAGCACGGGCGTGGCGAGCGCGATGATGATCGAGGTCGCGTATTGCGACCAGACGAACAGCGGCAGCCGGCGCCAGGTCATGCCCGGCGCGCGCAGCTCGTGCACCGTGACGATGATGTTGATCGCGGTGAAGATCGACGAGAATCCGGCGATGAACACGGCGACGACGACGCTGATCACATGCCCGTTGGAGAACATCGAGCTGTAGGGCGTGTAGAACGTCCAGCCGGTGTCTACGCCGCCCGCGACCAGGCTGTAGAGCGCCACCAGCGACGCCGCGACGAAGACGTACCAGCTCGCCAGGTTCAGTCGCGGAAAGGCGAGGTCGCGGGCCCCGATCATGATCGGCACCAGGAAGTTGCCCAGCGTCGAGGGGATGCCCGGCACCAGGAAGAACCACACCATGATCACGCCGTGCAGCGTGAAGGCGCGGTTGTAGGTGTCGGCGCGGACCAGGTCGCCCTCCGGCGTCACGAGCTCCAGCCGCATCAGGCCCGCGGCCAGCGCGGCGAGCATGAACAGCACCGTCAGCGTGACCAGGTAGAGGATCCCGATCCGCTTGTGGTCGGTCGTGGTGAGCCAGGATTTCAGCGTGAAGCCAGCGGCGAGATAGCTGCGGCGATAGGCGGCGTCCGGCACCGCCATCGCAGGCCCCACGCCGATCGCGTCGGCGGCGGTGTCGGCATCGCTTCGGCCGGTCACGGCAGGTCCTCCGCCCAGGGTGGGGTCCGCTCGGGCGCCGCTTCAGCCTCGCCGAGCGGCGTCGGCTCGTCCGCCGCACCCCAGCGGAGCGACCGGATGTAGGCGACGATCTGCAGGATCTCGTCCTCCTCGATCTGACCGCGGAAGCTCGGCATGATCGGCTCGAACCCGGCGACGACGTGCCGCCGCGGGAAGAGGATGCTGTCGCGGACATAGCGGGCGTCGGCGAGCACGGTGCCACCGTCGGCGAGCGGCACGGGCCGGCCGAACACGCCCTCCAGCCGCGGCGCCCGCACCGGCCCCGCGGCGCCATGGCACCCGGAACAGCCGAAGCTGCGGAACAGCCGCTCGCCGCGCTCGGCCAGGCCCAGCGGCGTCTCCGCCCGCTCCAGCCAGGCCTGGTACGCCTCGGCCGGCAGGGCGACCACCTCGCCGGTCATGCGGGAATGGGCGGTGCCGCAGTATTCCGCGCAGCGCAGGGCGTAGCGGCCGGGCCGGTCGATCTCGAACCACAGGCTGGTGTAGCGGTCGGGCAGCACGTCCTGCTTCACCCGCAGCGCGGGGACGTAGAAGCTGTGGATCACGTCCTGGGAGATCATGGTCAGCCGTACCGGCTCCCCCACCGGCACGTGCAGCCGGTCGATCTCGCGCTGTCCGCCCGGATGCTGCGCCTTCCACATCCACTGCTTGGCGATGACGTCGATCTGCAGCGCATCGGCCGGCGGCTCGTTCAGCCGGACATAGAGCGACGCCGCCCAGAAGAAGAAGAACAGGCTCAGGAGGAACGGCACGACCATCCAGCCGACCTCGAGCTTCCAGTTGCCGCTCGCCCGCGGCCGGCGATCGACGTCGGCGCCGGCGCGATAGTGGATCGCGAACCAGGCGAGGCCGATGAAGACGGGGACGACCAGCACCGCCAGCAGCACGCTGAACCAGATCAGCAGGCTGTCGAGTTCTCCAGCATAGGCCGACGCGGTCTCCGGCCAGAAGCGGACGAGGCCGTTCACCGACTCCATCGCCGGTCCTCCCTGGCTGGCGGGCCCCGGCGGCCGGCGGTTCGAGCCCGCCGGCGCTCGCTGCGCAGCGCCAGCCCGACGAAGCCGCCCAGCGCCAGGACGGTGGCGATGCCGCCGGCCTGGAGCACCCGGCGGATCAGGCCGCCGTACTGCCCCGTGGTCGGATCATAGGCGTAGCAGAGCAGGAGGAGCCGGTCGGTCACCCGGCCGGCAGTTCCCTGCCCCGCCTCGACCAGCGCCAGGCGAAGGTCGGTCGGCCTGGGCCAAAGGCCGTAGATCCAGGGTCCCTGACGCCCGTCGGGGGTCAGCGCGACCACCGCGGCCGCGTGGGCGTACTGCCCCAGATCCGGATCCCAGGCGAACCGGAAGCCGAGGGCGCGGGTCACCGCCTCGATCGCCTCGGGCCCGCCGGTCAGGAAGCGGACGCCCTCGGCCGTGCCCAGGCGCTCGACCGCCCGCGCCTTGGCGTCGCGTGCCTCGTCCGGGCCTTCCTTCGGGTCGAAGCTCAGCGCCACCACGAGGTAGTCGTCGCCGGGCACCAGAGGCATGGTCCCCAGTGCACCGAACAGCCCCGCCAGCGTCGCGCCGCAGACGTTGGGGCAGGTGTAGTAGACCGGCGCCAGCAGCACCGGGCGCTCGCCGGTGAAGAGGTCGCCCAGTCGGACCGTGTCGCCCGCGGCATCGAGGAAGCGCGCATCGCCTGGGACCGGCGCACCCGGCGTCGGATCGATGCCGGCGGCCTGGAACGGGTCGAACCGGCCGTCCTGCGCCACCGAGGCGCCCGCCGCCGGCAGGGCCGCGAGCAGGAGCGCCAGCAGGAGGCCAAGCATGAGGCCAACGCCCGCCGCCAGGCCGGTCGGCGCGCCCGCCCGGCGCCGCGTCGGGTATGGTGCCACGGCTGTCATGGTCCGCTCCCGGCCGGGGGCCCAACCCGTGCCGGGGGCGGGGCGCGCCCCGGGTCGGGATGGGGCCAGCCCCGCTCCGCCAGCAGGTCCATGGCGGCGTCGACCGGGATGTGCGCGATGCCCGCCTCCCGGTCGACCCAGCCGAAGGTGTGCAGGCGGTCGCGGGATTCCTCCAGCCGCTCGAGCTCGGCCGACGGGTCCTCCTGGAGGCGCGGAGCCGGAGGCACCCGCTCCGACACCGTGAGTTCCGTCAGCGGCCGGTCCGGCATGGCGCGCGGCTTCAGCACGGCCACCGTCACGGCGATCACACCGAGGGCGATCGGGACCAGGGCCGCGAAGGCGACGCCGACCAGCACCACCCGGCGCGCAGGGAGGTCCGAGGATTCATGGGCGGGGCGGCCGAGGTCGTCCGTCATCGCCCAGCCTCCCCGGCCGTCGGCCGCTCGAGGGCGACGGCGAGGCCGGCGGCGCCCAGCGCTCCCAGCAACGCCGCGAACCCTGCCGTGGCGATAAGCGGCGGCAGGGTCGCGCCGTCGAACGCGGGAACGATCCGCCAGATCCGGTCGACCACCCGGCCCGCCAGGACCAGCGCCGCGACGGCGGCGAGCCAGCCGAGGCTGGCGCGCACCCTGGTGAACAGTAGTGCGACAAGCGGCACCACCAGCTGCGCCAGGACCAGCACCCAGATCGCCGCCGGCCACCAGCCCGTACCGCGGTGCAGGAAGTACTCGACCTTGTGCGGCAGGTTGCCCGACCAGATCACCAGGTACTCCATGAACGCGACATAGCCCCAGGCCATCACCACGCCGGCCAGCAGCGCGGCCGTGTCGCGCGCCGGCATCGGCGGGCCGCGCCAGGCCGACAGGAGCACGACCAGCACGAAGGCGGCCGTCATTTGCTCGGCGATCGCCCGGAGGCCGAAGGCGGAGGAGGCGAAGGCCGGCTCCAGGCTCATCTGCCAGTCGACCGCGGCGAAGGTGGTCGCCAGCGCGTAGGCCATGGCGACCGCTGCGCCGCGGCCCGGCCGGCGCCGCTTCGGATCCGCCGGCAGGACGAAGCCGGCGCCGGCCAGCACCAGCACATAGGCGGCACTGCGCAGCGCCGCCCAGACCGGATCGTGGAAGGCTGCCCGGTGGGCGGCGGTCTCGGGCAGCGGCCCGGCCAGCCAGGGGAACACCGCCTCCGGCGCGGCCAGCACCGGCAGGCCGGTCAGCACGACCAGCGGCGCCGCCCGGGCCAGCAGCCCGAACAGCGGCAGCGCGGCGACGCCCCAGCGGCCGCCGGTGACGTGCCACGCCGCCATCCAGCCGATCGCCCCGACGGAGAGCGGTGCCCAGACCAGCCAGGCCGCCCACCAGCCGCGGGCGAGCGCGGCGCCATCGACCGCCCGGCCGGCTGCCGCGCCCGCGGCGGTGCCCTCCGGCGGCCCGCCCGCCGTCAGCGCCAGGAGGGCCGCCGCCGCCAGCGCGGTCAGCCCCGCGGCGCCCAGCATCAGGCTGCGGCCGGCCGCGGTCATGGCTGCGGCTCCTGCGCCTCGATCGCGCGGCGCAGCTCCTCCGGCAGGGTCGCGACCTCGGCGGCGCCGGCCAGCTGGAGCGCGCGGATATAGGCGACGATCGCCCATCGGTCGCGCGGCGGAACCCGGGCGGCATAGCTGTACATCGCCCCGAAGCCATTCTCGATCACCCGCATGAAGTGGCGGTCGCTGGCCCGGACCAGGCGCGGGCTCAGCCAGCTCGGCGGCTGGGGAAAGCCGCGCCGGACCACCATCCCGCCACCGCGGCCGTCGGGACCGTGGCAGGGCGCGCAGAAGATCATCATCCGCTCCTGGCCGCGGGCCAGCAGGTCCGAGGTCATCGGCGGCCGCTCGTCGAGGATGCGCCGCAGCGCCGGCTCGCCGCGCGCGACCGCGCCGTCGGGCGGGGGGCGCATGGCGCGACCGTCGGGAAACAGCGCCGTGGTCTCCCAGGTCTCGACCTTCTGCTGGTCGATCATCCGGTTGTCGCAGGCGCCCAGCGACGCGAGCCCCAGCCCGAGCAGGAGGATCGGCACGGCGCGCCTCATGCCGGCACCTCCACGACCGCATCGGCGCCCGCGTCGCGCAGCGCGGCGGCGGCGGCGGCGCGGTCGAACCCGTCAGCCTGCGCGGTGATCACCAGGAAGTAGCGGTCGTCGGTCGCCAGCTGGAAGCGGGGCGTGTCGAACACCGGATGGTTCAGCCGCGGCAGACCGCTGCGCCACAGCCAGGCGAGGAATGCGCCCAGCGCCGCGCCGAGCACGAGGCTCTCGAAGGCCGGCAGGAAGAACGCCGGCCAGGCCGCCAGCGGCCGGCCACCGACATTGATCGGATAGTCGACCACATTGACCCACCATTGCAGCAGCAGGGCGCCTCCGCCGCCGATCAGCCCGCCGGCCAATGCCGCGCGGGCCGGCACCGGCGCGGCCTCGCCGATCGCCTCGCCCAGCCCTTCGACCGGGAACGGGGTGAAGGCCCGGACGGTCCAGCCGTCCTCGCGCAGGCGGCGGGCGGCGGCGAGCAGGGCCTCGGGCTCGGCGAACTCGCCGGCCAGGCCCCAGAGCGCTTCCGCCCCGACGGTCATGCGCCGTGCCTCCCGCCCTCGCGCTGGTGGCGCAGCACCTCCTTCAGCTCGAAGATCGAGATCTGCGGCAACAGCCGGACGAAGACGAAGAACAGGAAGAAGAACAGCCCGATCAGCCCGAGGAACAGCGACCATTCCCAGAAGCTGGCGTGGTATCCGCCGAACGACGACGGCAGGTAGTCCTGGTAGAGGCCGGTGACGACCAGCATGTAGCGTTCCAGCCACATGCCGACCGTGACCGCGATCGCGACGGCGACGAGCACCGCCGTCGACCGCCGCCATCGACGGGCCCAGAGCATCTGGAGCGGAACGAAGTTCAGCAGGACGGCGCCCCAGAACGTCGGGGCATAGCTGCCGGAGACCCGGTCGACCAGCGTCCGCAGCTCGTACCCGCCGGCGTACCAGGCGGTGAACGAGTCCATGACGTAGCCGTAGCCGGTCATCAGCCCGGTGGTCAGCAGGAACAGGCCCAGCAGCTCCATGTGCCGCTGGGTCACCAGGTTGCCCAGGCCGAAGGCGGCGCGCAGGGTGGCGGCGATCAGGACCACCACCGCGAAGCCTGAGAACACGGCGCCCAGCACGAAATAGGGCGGGAAGACCGAGGTGTTCCAGCCGGGCACCGGTCCCCCCGCGAACAGCAGCGACACGCCGGAATGCACCGAGACCACCAGCGGCATCGCCAGCACCGCCAGCAGGACATAGGTCCGCCGCCAGCGCACCCAGGCCGCCGCCTCGCCTCGCCAGCCCAGCGCCAGCACGCCGAAGAACACCTGCCAGCGGCGCTTGCGGGTGCGGTCGCGGACGCTGGCGAGGTCGGGGACCAGGCCGACATACCAGAAGATCAGGGAGACGGTCAGGTAGGCGAAGAAGGCGAACAGGTCCCAGACCAGCGGGCTGCGGAACTGCGGCCAGACCTGCAGCATGCTGGGGTACGGGATCATGAAGTAGAAGTAGAACGGCCGCCCGAGATGCAGCACGGGGTACATCACCGCGCAGGTGGCGGCGAACAGGGTCATCGCCTCGGCGAACCGGTTCAGCGAATTGCGCCAGTCCTGCTGGGTCAGCAGCAGCATCGCCGAGATGAAGGTCCCGGCATGGCCGATCCCGATCCACCAGACGGTGTTGGAGATCGCGATCCCCCAGTTGACCGGGATGTTGATGCCCCAGACGCCGACCCCTTTGGCGAACAGGACGATCACCGACACCAGGCACACCCCGACAAAGAGCGCGCTCACCCCGAACCCGATCCACCACCGGCGGCGCGTGGGATAATCGACCGGAATGAGGCCGATCTGCCGGGTAACGGCATCGAAGCCGCGGTCCGCAATCAGGGGACCCCCGGCGCTCGGCGGAGGGGCGGCGGCACCGGCCATCGCTTCAGGCTCCCTCGCCTTCTCCACGCCCGGGGCCGCCCTGCCGCTCCCGGACCGGCGAGAGATAGGCCGTGCGCGGCCGGGTGCCGACCTCCTCCAGCAGGAGGTAGTGCCGGGGGTCGCGCTCACGGCCATGGACCGGGCTCTCCGGGGCGTTCAGGTCGCCGAAGCGGATCGCCGCGGTCGGGCACGCCACCTGGCAGGCAGTGCGGACCTCGGTCGGGCCGATCTCCCGGTCCTGGGCCTTGGCGTCGCGCCGGGCGGCGCTGATCCTCTGGACGCAATAGGTGCATTTCTCCATCACGCCCCGCGCGCGCACCGTCACGTCGGGGTTGCGCTGCGCCTCGATCGCCGGCTCGTCGGTGTGGCTGTACTTGAAGAAATTGAACCGCCGGACCTTGTACGGGCAGAAGCGGAGCAGGTCCGCGTGCCGATGCAGCGGTTGTAGATCATCTGGTTCAGGTCGTCGGGCCCGTGCACCGTGGCATTGACCGGACAGCCCATCTCGCACGGCGCCTTCTCGCAGTGCATGCAGGGCAGCGGCTGGAAGTGGAAGACGGGGTTCTCGACCGAGCCCTCGTAGTACCGGTCGACCCTCAGCCAATGCATCTCCCGGCCCATGCGGACCTGGTCGGGCCCGACGACCGGGATGTTGTTCTCCGCCTGGCAGGCGGTGACGCAGGCGTTGCAGCCGATGCAGAGATCCAGGTCGATCGACATCGCCCAGGCCTCGTCGGGATAGTCCCAGTCGGGAAAGAGCGACGGCGGCGGCGGCTCCGGCTCGACCCGCTCGCCCAGGCGATCGGGCGGCACGGTCTGGATCACCCTCTCGTGGTGCTCCAGCGAGAAGTGCAGCTGGGTGACCGCGGGTTCCGCCGCCTCTCCGGTGCCGGCGACGACCGCCCCGACCAGCCGCCGCACGCCGGTCGCCGGCAGGAGCGCATAGGCGTCGTAGCCGAGGCCGCTGCCGACCCGCCCGGCCCGGCGCCGGCCGTATCCCAGGGTCAGGACGACCGTGCGCTCGTCCTGGCCGGGCAGCACGGTCAGCGGCCCGGCCACCGTGGCCTCGCCGACCGTCACCGAGACCCGCTCTCCCTCGCCCAGCCCGCGCGCCGCGGCGAAGGCGGGGGCGACGGCGATCCCGTTCTCCCAGGTCAGCTTGTCGAGCGGCTTGGGCAGTTCCTGGAGCCAGGCATTGTTGGCGTAGACGCCGTCCCAGATCGACGGATCCGGCCGCACCAGGGCCTCGATGGTGTCCGGCGATGCGGGTTCCGGCAGCGCCGAGGCGTCGCCGCGGATCGGCGGCGGTTCGACCGGGGCCGGCGCGGTATCCGGCACGTAGCCGTCGTGCAGGGCCTGGACCCAGGCCTCCTGGTCGAGAGCGGCCCAGGTGGACCGGACCGGATCGCGCGGTCGCACGGTCGCCGCGCCGGAGAGCAGGCCCAGCACCTCATGCACCGTGCGGCCCTGGTAGAGCGGCCGGATCGTCGGCTGGACGAGCGTCGCGGTTCCGTCCGCCGCGCGCCCGTCCGACCAGCTCTCAAGGGCATGGGTGAGCGGCAGATGCCAGTGCGAGAGATAGGCCGTTTCGTCCGCCCAGCGTCCGGCGTGGAGGCGCAGCGGCACCCGGCGCAGCAGGTCGACGAACCCCAGGGCGCCCGGCGCCGTATAGGCCGGGTTGGCATCGATCGTGACCAGGGTGCCGACCGCCCCGTCTCGGATCGCCTCGGCCAGGTCCTCCAGGCCGCCATCCGGGCCCGCGGTCTCGACCACCGGTTCGGTGAACTCGACCGTGCGACCGATCGCGCCCAGCCGCCGGTCGATCGCGAAGGCAAGCGCCTGGACCGCAGGCGGAAGATGGCTGCCGGCCAGGATCAGCGCGTCGGGCCCCGCCGCCTCCAGCGCCTCGGCGGCGCTCTCCAGCCAGAGCCGTTCGCCCAGGCTGAGATCGGGCGCCTCCAGCCGCGTGCCGACGCCGAGCCGCGCGGCCAGCTCCGCCGCCAGGGCCGGCAGCCGACCCTCGCCGATCGGCAGGCGCGCGGCCGCGCGCGTGCCGGTCAGGCTGGGCGAGGGCTCGGCGACCCACAGGCGGTTCAGCGGCGCGCGGTTCTCCAGCGCCGCCCGCCGCCGGTCGGCCCAGCGCGCGGCGAGCACCGGCTGATGCGGCCCCGGCCCCAACGGGTCGGCGCCGAGGCAGACCACCGCGGCCGCCCGGTCGAGGCGCGGATGAACGGCGAGGCGCCGGCCGAACACCGCCTCCATCGCCGCCGCCTCCTTACCGGTCCCCGCCGGGTCGTGGACGTAGCGGCGCATCCGCGGGTAGCGGTCGTGGAGATCCGCCCACTGGCGCGCGGCGGTGGGCGACGACGACGGGCCGGTCAGGACGGCCAGCCCCTCGCCGCCGCGCTCCGCCCAGCGCGCCCGCCACTCGATCATCCGCGCCTCGACCGCGCTCCAGGTCGCGGTCCGGCCGGCCTCCAGGACCGTGCGGGACCGGTCGGGATCGTAGAACGACAGGATCTCCGCCTGGAGGAAGGCGTCCGACCGGCCGGCGCCGGCGACCGGATGGTCCGGATTGCCGTCGAGCCGGGTCGGCCGCCCGTCGTGGGTCTCCGCCAGGACCGGGCGCAGGAAACCGTCCAGCGCCACGGCCGAAGCGTAGAAGCGCGGCCGGCCGGGCACGGCGAACTCCGGCTGGCGGATGTACGGCACCGCCTCCTCCGGCGGGGTGTCGTCGCAGGCCGCCAGCCCGCCCAGCAAGGCGGAGGCCGCCATCGCGCGCATCATCTGCCGTCGGCCGACGGGGTTGCCGGCCAGGGCGTCCGCGGCGGCCGGGAATTCGGTTTCCAGCCAGGACCGGAAGCGCGGCGTGTCGGCCAGGTCGTCCAGCCCCCGCCAGAACGCCTTGCCTCCCGCGCCGGCCCCCGGGACCACCGGCCGACCCTGGTTGTCGGGCGGAACGTCGGTCATGGCGCCTCCGCCGCGCCTCCGCGGCTCATCGGTGACAGACGTAGCAGGTGTCCAGGTTGCCGACCTCGATGCCGTAGGCCTCGATCAGGTCCTGTCCCTGGGTGCGGCGGTCCGCCGGCGGCCGCCACCCCATCTCGAACACCGCCTCGCGCGGGCGCAGGGCGGGCGCGGGATCGCGGTGGCAGTCGAGGCACCATTGCATGGTGAGCGGTGCCACCTGCCGGATCAGCGGCATCCGGTCGACCCGGCCATGACAGGTCTCGCACCCGACGCCGGCCGAGAGGTGGACCGAGTGGTCGAAATAGGCGAAGTCCTTCAGGTCGTGGACCCGGATCCAGCGCAGCGCCACGTCGCGCGCATAGCCCTCGCGCACCGGCTCCAGCATCGGGGCGCCGGTCCAGATCTGGCTGTGGCAGGTCATGCAGGTGTCCATCGGCGGAAACCCCGCGGTCGCCGCGGTCTCGACGCTGGTGTGGCAGTACCGGCAGTCGATACCGAGCCCGCCGACATGGTGTTCGTGACTGAACGGCACAGGCTGTTCGGGCGCATGGCCCACCTCGGTGCGCCAGTCGGAGCGGACATAGCCGCCCACCAGCAGGAAAAAGGCGACGACCGCCAGGACGGCGCCCCACAGCACCAGCCGGAACCATGTGTCGGCGCCCCGCCCGAAGATCTGAGCCATCGCGCGTCACCGATCCCGTCATCGCCGGCGCCGGCGCCGGGGGCTGGTGCCGAAGCCGGTCGCCATGCCCAGCGCCGTGACCGCGCCGAGGAAGGCCAATCCGGCCGCGCGCCAGCCGCTTGCGGGTGAATAGCGCCGGGCCGCCGGCCGCCCCATTGCGCCGAACCGGCCGCGGGCGCCGAAATCGCCCTCCACCGGCTCGAACAGGTTGTCCGGCCGCGACGGATCGGCGGGATCGGCGGTCATCTGCCCGTCCCATGCCATCGCCGCCATCTTGCGGTCGAGCCAGGTCGCCGGAGCGAACCTGCTGCCCAGGATCAGCTGAGCCGTGGAGCCGCCGATCCAGAGGTCCCGGGGGGCGCGGTGAACGGCGTCGACGATCCCGTCGGCGATCGTCTCGGGCTCGTAGATCGGCGGCACCGGCTGGACCCGCCGCGGCAGCCGCGATCGGGCGCGGTCGAACTGGGGCGTGTCGACGGCCGGAAGATGGACGGTGGTCAGCCGGATCCGGCTGCGGTCGTGGATCAGTTCGCTGCGCAGGGAATCGGCGAACCCGCGCAGGCCGTGCTTGGCCGCGCAATAGGCGGCCTGCAGCGGGATCGAGCGATGGCCCAGGGCCGATCCGACCAGCACGATCGTGCCGCGGTCGGCCGGGCGCATGTGCTTGAGCGCCGCCATCGTGCCATTGACCTGGCCCATCAGCGTCACGTCGACGACCCGCCGGAACTCCGCCGCCGTCGTTTCGTCGACCGGGGCGAACAGCGTCGCCATGGCGTTGTTGATCCAGACGTCGATCCCGGCGAACGCCTCCGCCATCTCGTCGGCGGCGGCCGTCAGCCGGTCGGCGTCCGCGACATCGGCGCGGATCACGTGGGGATAGCCGCCCAGCCTCCAGATTTCGTCGCCGGCCGCGTTGAGCGCGGCGTGATCCCGCGCAATCAGGCCGACCTGCCAGCCGAGCCGGCCGAATGCCCGAGCCGTCGCGCGCCCGACGCCCGCAGAGGCGCCGGTGATTACGACCGACGGCCGGTCCCGACCACCGACCGGCCGGGTCCTGGCAGCGTCGGGATCGGGGATGCCCGGGGCCGTGGCCCCGGTGCGCTCTCCTGTCGCGGCGACCGTGCCGGCCGCCGGCCCGTCTTCCGTCATGTCGACCGCCTCCCCTCGAAGCGCCGAAGCCGCCCTGCATGCTGCTTCAACGGGAACGCGGGGCCGGCGCGATGGTTCCGAAGCGCCGGTTTGCGGGCCGCTGGACGGACGCGAGAACACACGGCCGGGAAACCGTTTGCGCTTTGGGGCGTTGGTGGCCCGAATCGGCGCCGCCTGCCGGCGCCGCCCCGCCCCGGTTCGAGGAACGAGCGAGGCCATGTACAACGTCTTCTACATCATCGGCGTGATCGTCGTCGTTCTGGCCATCCTGGCGCTGCTGGGCATCGTCTGACCTGCGACCACGCATAGCGGATGGCCGGCGGGCGCGGTCCGGCCGGCCACCGGAAGAGCCGTAGCGGCGGATCCCCGACCCGGACCGCCGCCGCGAAACGCGGAAGGCCGACGCCGGTCCCGAAGGATCGGCGGCGGCCTTTCGCGTGGCCGATGGGTGCCGCGCGCCGCTCAGCGACGGGCGATGATCCAGACCGCGTGGACGATGCCCGGGATGTAGCCGAGCAGCGTCAGCAGGATGTTGAGCCAGAAATGCATGCCGAATCCGACCTGCAGGAAGACGCCAAGGGGCGGCAGCAGGATGGCAAGGATGATTCGGACCAGGTCCATTGAGCCTCCTCCGCTCGGCTGGCGGGCATGAGTTTCGTGGGCGGGGCGTTGGGCCATGGCGGAACCCTCCCGTCGGTTTCAGGGATAGACCGGCCGTCGGTCGGCCGGCCCTCGATCCGTAGGCCGACGGTCAGTTGGCCGTCGGTGCGTTGTTCTCCCACCAGCTGTCGGCCTCGTCGGCCCAGCCGGAGGCGCCGGCGATTGCGTCGTCGTCGAAGCGCGGTGCCTGGTCGAACAGGTCGGAGCCGATCTGAACCGCATAGGTCTCGTCGTCGATCATGTGCAGGCGGCTGAGCGCGATCGGCACATAGTCCTGGCCCATGCCCCAGAAACCGCCGGTCTCGACGAGCACCCAGCGGCGCCCGTCGGTGCTCGACAGGATCACGTCCTCGATCTCGCCCATGTCGTCGCCGTCCGTCGAGACGACCTCGCCTTCCATCAGTCTGCTGGCGCGGATCTGGACCGTCAGCCGGTCCACCGGCTGGCTTTCCGCCATCAGTTCCTGGAGCGCCGCGACATCCCGTGCGGCTGTGGTGGCGTCGCCCGCACCCTCCGCCAGCACCGCTTCCAGGCTGTCGACCACCGCAAGGCAGGCCTCGGTCCGGCCGGTCTCGGCCAGCACCAGCGCTGCGTCGCGCAGGCTGCGCGCGGCCCGGTTGCCGCTGCCGGCCACCTGTCCCTGCATCTCGGCACGCAACTGGTCGAGACGGTCGCGACACGCCGTGGCCGGCTGCCGCGCCTCGCCGCCGGCTGCGCCTTCGTCGGTCCCGGCCGAACCGGCCTGCCCCGTCTGCTCTTGCCCGGTCGCCTCCTGGCCGGCGTCAGGCTGCCGGTCCTCGTTCTGTGCCCCCCCGGTCCCTCCACCTGCCTCCTGACCGGCCGGATCCGAAGGCGTCACCTCCAGGCGCTGGCCCTCCTGCTCCTCGGCGGCAGGAACCGTCTCGGCGCCGAGCGCCGGTCCGACGGCCAGTGCCCCGGCGGCGACCGCCAGCATCAGCGTCGTGCGGTACATGTCTCGAACTCCCCCACATTATCGTTCCCGTACCGGGGCCGAACGCCGCCGGTCGGCCGATCAATGCGGTGGACCGACCTCAGGTTGCTGGCGCCGACGGCTCAGGCGGCCGGCCGCGTCGCCTCGTTCATGAACAGGACCTGAGAGACCATGGCCCGGACGGCCTCTTCCATGAACGGCTTGGTGATCAGGAACGCCGGCTCGGGACGGGTGCCGGTCAGCAACTCTTCCGGATAGGCCGTGATGAAGACCGCCGGCACCGGCAGCGTGCGGCTGATCTCGTTGACCGCGTCGATGCCCGAGCTGCCGTCCGCCAGCTTGATGTCCGCCAGGATCAGCGCCGGCCGCTCGCGCTGCGCCTTCGCCTCGGCCTCCGCGCGGGTGCGCGCGACGCCGACGACCTGGTGGCCCATCGACGTCACGATCGCCTCCAGGTCCAGGGCGATGATCGGCTCGTCCTCAATGATCAGGACGCGGGTGGCGAGCTGGCCGCTCAAGGCGGCGCGCGCCTCGTCGAGCGTCCGTGCGGCATCGGCTTCGTGCAGACCGAGGACCTCGCCCGCCTCGCCGATCGAAAAACCTTCCATCGCCACGAGCAGCAGGGCTTCCCGATGCAGCGGGGTCAGCGCCTGGACCCGGTCTTCCGCGGTCACTGTATCGCCGTCGTCGCGGAGCGCCGCCAGCCCCGGGACCCTGCCCGGCTGCGTCGCCGACCACAACTCGTGGAAGGCCCGGAAGACGGCCGCCCGCGCACTGCTCGCGCGGTCGAGCGCCTTCGGATCCTCGATCAGCGCCTCGAGGCACTGGCGCACGTAGCTGTCGCCGCTCGACTGATCCCCGGTCAGCGCCCTGGCATAGCGGCGGAGATACGGCAGGATCGGAGCGATCTGGGTAGAGGGCATGGCTTCGGGCATCGATATCCTCGGATGCAACGGTCGTCGTCGAGAGGCGGTCAGGCTTTGAGCACCACAAGCGACCCGGCACGCCTCCGGAGCCGCGCGTGCGGAACCGTTTACCAACGCACGGGGACGCCCCATGGTTCCCGCCGAAATCCCGCGCCGCAGTTTTTTTTTGCAGTCGGTGAAACCCCGGATGCGGCTGCCGCGTTGGTGCTTCGATCAGGCGCCTGCGCGCCCGGACGGCCACAACGGCAACGAGTTGGACGGCGCGGGGTGAAGGGGAACGAGCATTGAATTCGGAACGACTGCGGGACCTTGAGTGAAATGTCGAAAATGGACGAGATCATGGCCATGGACCCCGGCCCCTCACCGGACCGCGGCGCCGCCCCCGACCGGCGTGGCACCGGCTCCGACTCCGCAACCGATTCTCGCAGGCGCACCGGCAGCGGTCGTCCCCGCCAGGGAGACTGGCTGAATGGACAGTTGCGCCGGCTCTACGACGACGTGCTGAACGAGCCCATCCCCGACGATCTGCTCGACCTGATCGGCCGGCTCGACGAGGCAGGGAAGGCGGACGGGAACGGCGACGATGCTCCGGGGGCCCGCGGCGGCCCGGCCGGGGACCCGAACCAGACGCGGGAGAACTCGCGATCATGAACGAGACGCCCTCCGACTCCTTCCGAGACGGGCTGATCCATCACATTCCCGATCTCCGTGCCTTCGCACGGGCGCTGATCGGCGAACGTTCGGCGGCCGACGACCTGGTCCAGGAAACGCTCCTGAGGGCCTGGGACAAGTCGTCGACCTTCCGGGCCGGCACCAATCTCAGGGCCTGGCTGTTCGTGATCCTGCGCAATCAATACTACTCCCAGGGCCGCCGTCGCGCGCGCGAAGTCGAGGATCCCGAAGGCGCGCTGGTGGCATCGCTGACCCAGCGGGCGGGCCAGGAGGGGTCTGTCGCCCTTGCCGAATTGCGCGCCGCTCTGACCGAACTGCCGGACGAACAGCGGGAAGCCCTCGTCCTTGTCGGTGCGGCCGGAATGAGCCATGAAGAAGCCGCACGCGTATCCGGCTGCGCGATCGGCACCATGAAGAGCCGCGTTTGGCGCGGCCGGGCGTCCCTGGTCCGCAGGCTCGGCCCCGAGGCGGCCGAGACCCTGGCGCCGGCCGCTGCGGAGAGCGCCCAACGCCTCGCGGGGTGACGATGCCATGCCACTGAGAGCGAGCGGCGCCCGCTCGCTGCGGGTCCGACTGATCGTGCTGCTCGCCGTCTGTCTTGCCCCCATTGCCGCCATCAGCGTGTACGAGAGCCTGCGCAGCTATGAGCAGCAGCAGGCTCGCGCGCGCGAAGTCCTGCTGCAGACCGCCCGCCTGTCGGTGGATGAGGAGACCAGCCTGTTCGCGAGTACCGAACGGGTCCTCAAGGCCCTGGCGGCGCAGCCTTCCGTGGTCGAGATCGCCGATCCGGCCTGCATGATCGAACTCGACAACGCCTTCCGACCCTTTCCCGAATATTCCGAACCCACGGTCATCACGCCCGACGGCGCGCTCCATTGCGTCGACGCCGAGGGCGTGCGGCTAGGCGACGTGACCGATGTCGACTGGTACCAGGAGATCGCCGCCGGCAGGCCCTTCGTGCTGTCCCGGCCGATGACCGGGCGACTGAGCGGCCTGCCGGTACTGGTTGCGGCGGTTCCGGTGCGCCGGGACGGAGAGTTCGTGGGCACGCTGTCGGTGGGCATTCGACTGTCCTGGTTCAACCGGTGGACCCGCTACTACGGCCTGCCCCGCGATGCCATGGTCACGCTGGTCGACGAGCGCGGCGAACCCCTGACCGGTCGAGGCCTGTTGCCCAGAGGTCAGCCGACCGGTGACGGCGAGGGCCGGACGGCGACCGGATCGGCCTCTGCCGCTTCCCCCACCGGGGCGATGCCGACCTCGGCGGACCTGGTGCCCCATCTCGGCCGCGAACCGGTGGTGTTCGAGGCGCGGGTCGGGGACGGCTCGCCCCATGTCTATGCCATCGCACCGATCTACGGCGAGTCGATCTACGCCCTGTTCGGCCTGCCGGAATCGGGGCTGTTCGGGTCGGCACGACAGGATCTGGCGACCCGCATCGCGGGGCCGGTGGCGATGTGGCTGGTCGCGCTGATCGCCAGCTGGTTCGCCGTCGACCGGTTCGTCCTGCGCTGGATCGGCCAGTTGCGGCGCACGGCACGCGCCTATGCCCTCGGCCGGTACGAGGTGCGGGCCGGCGTCGACCGGGCGCCCCAGGAGCTGCGCGAGCTGGGCGAAACCTTCGAGGCGATGGCCGGGCTGATCCGGTCGCGCACCGGCGACCTCGAACGGTCGCTGGACGAGAAGGAGACGCTGATCAAGGAGATCCACCACCGGGTCAAGAACAACCTGCAGACCATCACCAGCCTGCTCAGCCTCCAGGCCCGCCGGCTGCCGACGGGTCGGGACCGACAGATCCTGCGCGACGCGCAGACGCGGATCACGGCACTCGCGACCGTGCACCGCAGCATCTACGAGACCGAGGGGCTCGACAGCGTCGTGCTGTCGGACTTCCTGTCGCACCTCGCCCAGCAGGTCCGCGACATCGTCGGCGTGCCGGCCGAGCGGCTGTCGATCTCGGTCGACGTGCCGGACCGGCCGATCCCGCAGGACCGCGCCGTGCCGATCGCCCTGCTGGTCAACGAGGCAGTCACCAACGCGATCAAGCACGGCCTTTCCGACGATGAGCCGGGACGCATCGCCATCGTGATGCGGCCCCATGGCGACGGCTGGCGGCTGGAGATCTCGGACAACGGCATGGGCGCCGGCGCCGCGGCCGAGGAAGGCCGCGACGGCCACGGCCTTGGCCGCTCGCTGATGGCGGCCTTCGCCGAACAGCTGGACGGCACCCTGACCGTGGAAACCAATGGCGGAACGGTGGTCCGGCTCGATTTCCCGGATCTCTGACGCGCCGCCGACGCACCTCCGCGCCGGGAGTCCCCTGCCCATGTCCCAGCAGACAGAGAGCGCCGCCGCTCCCGAGCAAGGTGCCGCCGCTGCGGCATCCGCAGCGGTCGACGCGCTGGACGTCCTCCTGACCATCGGCATTCTCGTCGCACTCGGTGCGGTCCTGTGGATCCTCGGCGGCATCCTGATGCGGCTGGCGTTCGGCGGTGCCCCGAGGCTCTATGGCGGCCTCTCGTGGATCGGCCGGCGGCGGCCGGTGCGCTCGCTCGGCCGATCGATCCAGGGGCGCGCGCCCCGGCTGTCCCGAACCGCCGCCGCGCGGTTCGACCCTTCGGGCTTCTCCGGACTGCCGCTGACCTTGATCCTCGTCGGCGCCGCCTACGTCGCGTTCCTGATCGGCGGCATCGTCGAGGAATTGATGGAGGCCGAGGAGCTGGAATCGGTCGACCGCGCCCTCATCGGAGCCTTCGACGTCGTCCGGACCCCGGAGACCATCGAGGTCTTCGCCTGGATCACCACCGCCGGCGACACGGTCACCCTGGTCGTCGCCGGTTTCGTCGCCTCCGGGTTCCTGCTCGCTCACGGTCCGCGCGGCTACATCCTGCCGGTGTTCGTCACCATCTTCGGGGCCCAGGCGACGACCTGGAGCGGCAAGTTCCTGTTCGACCGGACCCGCCCCGACTTCCTCTACGACGTGACGGCCGCCTCACCCTCCTTCCCGAGCGGGCATGCCACCGGCGCCATGGCGGTCTACGGCCTGATCGCCTACATCCTGGCACGCGACCTGGCGACGCCCGCGGCGCGCTATTCGGTGGCGTTCTGGATCGGCTACGCCATCGCCCTGGTGGCGGCGAGCCGGGTCCTGCTGCACGTCCACTGGCCCAGCGACGTCGCTGTCGGCCTGCTGGTCGGCACCTTCTGGCTGCTGGCCGGCATCAGCATCACCGAAACGCGGCGCGACCGCCCCGCCGATGCCGCCCAGGCCGCGCCAGGTCGGAACGCCTGACCGACGCCCGGCCGGACCCGGCCCTCGCGCCTTCGTGCGCCGATGTGACTTTACGACGCGCCGCCGCCGCTCCATCTCCATCGGGTGACAGCCCCACCCCACCGGGGGCTCGTGCCCCCGCCTCGGAACGAGAGGGAGGCGACGCCATGAGCGAGACATCCGCCGAACCGGCCGGCCGCCGGCAGGCATCGGAGCTGCCGGCGATCCGACGGATCGCGGTCGGCGACCTGAAGCGGGTCCTGGCGCGCGGCCTGGACGACTTCCTTCAGAAGCCGAGCCACCTGTTCGTTCTCTACCTGATCTATCCGGTCATCGCGCTGATCCTCAGCCGGCTGGTGTTCGGCTACGGGATCCTGCCGATCCTGTTCCCGCTCGCGGCCGGTTTCGCGCTGCTCGGCCCGCTGGCGGCGATCGGCCTCTACGAGCTGAGCCGGCGACGCGAACGCGGTGAGCCGATGGAGTGGCGCCACGCCTTCTCGGTGCTGCGTTCCCCCGCGATTCGGGGGATCGAGACGCTGGGCGTCCTGCTGGCGCTCCTGTTCCTGGCGTGGCTGGGCGCGGCGATGGCGATCTGGAACCTGACGCTCGGCGGCTATGAGGCGCAATCGGTCGGCGGGTTCGTGGCGACCGTGCTCGGCACCGGGGCCGGATGGGCCCTGATCCTGATCGGCAACGCGGTCGGCGCCGTCTTTGCCCTGGTCGCCCTGTCGATCAGCGTCGTGTCGTTCCCGTTGATGCTCGACCGCCATGTGGACGCACGGACGGCGATCGCGACGTCGCTGCAGGCGATGCGGACCAATCCGGGACCGATGCTGGCCTGGGGCGCGATCGTGGCCGCGGGGCTGGTGCTGGGATCGATCCCCGCCTTCGTCGGCCTGGCCGTCGTGCTCCCGGTTCTGGGGCACGCCACCTGGCATCTCTACCGCGCCGTCGTCGTCTGACGGCTCAAAGCCATGACATCGGGATCGGCAGGAAGGCCAGGCCTTCCGCCATCCGGGCGACGGCGAGCGCGAAGTCGTTGCGGGCGTCGGTCAGGGGCGGGGCATCGGCCAGCCAGGCGGGATCGACCAGGATCGGCTCGATGCGCCGCGCCTCCCGACCGAAGAGGTCGGTCGGAAACTGCGGTTCCTCGAGGACGGGCGCCGGGCGGCCGTCGGGGCGGGCGACCATGACCCGGTTATGGCGCCAGGCCTCCGATCCGGTGCCCTGGTAGACCGACAGACGGGCCGGGCGCGCCGCGCCGGCCCCTGCCGCCACGCCCCGCGCCATCGCCGCCATCAGCCGGCGGGTCGGCCGCGCGTCCAGGGGTGGCACGATGGTGTTGGCGACCACGACCCCGCCGGGCGCGAGGCACCGGCCCGCGGCGGCGAAGGCCTCCCGCGTGACCAGGTGGTCGGGGGCGGTCAAGCCGCTGAACACGTCGAAGAAGATGGCGTCCCAGCGCCCGGTGCAATGGTCGAGGTGGCGACGGGCGTCGGCGACCGTCACCGGCACGGCCGCCGGATCGAAGCCGAACCAGCGCTCGGCGATCCGGGACGCCGCCGGGTTGATGTCGACCGCCGCCACGTCGTACCCGGCATCGGCAAGCCCCTGCGCGATGGTGCCGCCGGCCAGCCCCAGCACGAGCACGCGCCCCCGCTCCGGCATCATCGCCTCCAGCGCCGCCTCGGCCAGAGCGATATAGAACAACGGCTCGCCCGGCAGATCGGGAGAGCGGGCGCTCTGCATCTGGTTCTCCTCGAGATAGAGCCGCACCGTCCCGGGCCGCTCCGCGTGTTCGGCATCGACCACCACGACCGTGGCGTGGGCGTTGCGGACGGTCTCCACATGCTCAAGCCTCAGGTCGCCCAGATCGACCCGGTCGGGCGGCGCCAGCAGCGTGATGCCGGCCACGACGACCGCGGCGACGCCCGCCGGCACCAGCCCCACCGCCGTCATCCGATCGCGCGCCAGGGGCAGCACCGCCGCCGCGACGACCAGCAATGCCGCCGCCAGGGTTACCAGCGCCGTCGCCGGGGCCATGTAGGGCAGCAGCAGAAAGGCGCCGGCCAGCGCTCCCGCGACCGACCCCACCGTGCTGACCGCGAACGCCTCCCCGGCCCCGCGATCGCCGTCGCCCCGCGCGGTCAGCGCCACCGCGAGGGGATTGAGCGCGCTGAGCAGCAGCAGCGCCGGTCCCAGCACCAGGAGGCAGCCGACGAAGGCCCCGACCAGGGCGTCGGCGAACGCCACCGTCGGCAGGATCAGGGGATAGAGCGGCACGGCGACGCAGAGCGCCAGGGCCGTCAGCGCCGGAAATCGGGCGAACAGCCGCGACACGCCCGGGCGGTGCGACCAGCGGCTGCCGAAATGATAGCCGGCGGCCAGCGCCAACAGCGTGATGGTCAGAATCGCCGTCCAGACATAGAGGCTGCCGCCGACATAGGGCGTCAGCAGCCGGGCGGCGATCAGCTCCAGCGCGATGGTGACGGCGCCAGTGACGAACAGGCAGCCATAGACCAGAGCCCGGCGGCGTGCCGTGGCCGGCGGTTCCTGCACACTCTCCCCCACCCGGTCGCCTCCTTCGCAATGCGGCCATCGGGTATCTACCCCGTGCGGGCGGAATTCAAGCCGCGGATCGACGACGCGGACCTTGACCCGCGCGCGCCGAGCGGACATCGTTATGTTCAGTCAGGCATAGCGCTTGCCGGGATCCCTCCATGGCCGCCACTGTCCCCCGACGCCGACCCTTGGCCGACGCGCTCGCCGCCGCCGTGACGACCGCGGTCCTGGCGCTCCTTGCCGTCCAGCCGGCGCGGGCGGAAACCGTCACGGTGTTCGCCACCGCCAGCATGACCGACGCGATGTCCGAGATCGCGCAAGCCTACGAGGCGGAAAGCGGCGACACGATCCGGCTGTCCTTCGCCTCCAGTTCCACCCTCGCCCGACAGATCGAGGCGGGGGCGCCGGCCGACCTCTACGCCTCGGCCAACGAGCACTGGATGGACTACCTAGAGGAGCGCGACCTGATCGTGTCGGAGAGCCGCGTCAGCCCGATCGGCAATGCGCTGGTGCTGGTCGCACCCGCCGATGCCGGGCGCGGTGCGCTCGATCCGACCGACGGCACCGCGATCGCGGAGGTGCTGGGACCGGACGGCAGGTTGGCGGTGGGCGATCCGGACCATGTCCCGGCCGGAATCTATGCCCGGCAGGCGCTCGAATCGCTCGGCCATTGGGAGGTGCTGGAGCCCCGGCTGGCCCGCGCCGACGACGTGCGGGCCGCGCTGGCGCTGGTCGAGACCGGAGAGGTGCCGCTCGGCATCGTCTATGCCACCGACTCCCGGATCAGCGACTTGGTGTCGGTCGTCGGGACCTTCCCTGCCGGCAGCCACGTGCCGATCACCTATCCGATCGCCCTCGTCCGTCCTGATCCGTCCCCGGCCGCCGAAGCGTTCCTCGACCACCTGCGCGGGCCGGTCGCGGCGGCGGTGTTCGAGGCGGCCGGCTTCACCGTCCTCGACCGATAGGGCGCGCCGATGGACTGGCTGACCCCTGCCGAGGTCGAGGCGCTGTGGCTCAGCTTCAAGGTATCGGGTGTGGCAGTCGCCGCCGCCCTGCCCGTCGCCATCCTGGTCGCGCTCGCCCTGGCTCGGCTGGACTTCCCGGGCAAGGTGCTGCTGGACGGCATCGTCCTGCTGCCCCTGGTGCTGCCGCCGGTGGTCATGGGCTATCTACTGCTGATCACCTTCGGGACGCGCGCGCCGATCGGCGGCTGGCTCTACGAGACCTTCGGCATCCGCTTCATCTTCAGTTGGACCGGCGCGGCGCTGGCGGCGGCGATCGTGACCTTTCCGTTCTCGGTCCGCGCCATCCGCCTCGCGATCGAGGCGTCGGACCGAGGTCTCGAGGCGGCGGCGCGGACGCTGGGCGCCGGACGGCTCGACGTGTTCTTCTCCGTGACCCTGCCCCTGATGCTGCCCGGCATCGTCGCCGGCGCGATCACCGCCTTCGCCGCCTCGCTGGGGGAGTTCGGGGCGATCATCACCTTCGTCTCGAACGTGCCCGGCGAAACCCGAACCCTGCCCCTGGCGATCTATACGGCGATCCAGACCCCGGGCGGCGACGCGCTGGCGGCGCGGCTGGCCGGGCTGTCGATCGCGCTGGCGCTGACCGGCCTGGTGCTGTCTGAGGTGGCGGCCCGGCGGGTGCGGCGGATCACCGGGCTGGGCCTTGCGGCGACAGGCCGGCCATGAGCCTGTCGGTCGAGGTGACCGTCGTCCAGGGCGGCGCAAAGTTCCACTTCGCCTTCGAGGCGCCGGCCGGCGGCCTGACGGCGCTGGCCGGCCCCTCCGGCGCAGGCAAGACCACCGCGATCGACCTGATCGCCGGCATGCGCCGCCCGTCGAAGGGGCGCATCGCGCTGGGCGACCGCGTGTTCTTCGACAGCGCAAGTCGCATCGACCTGCCGCCGGAGCACAGGCGGGTCGGCTACGTCTTTCAGGACGCCAGGCTGTTCCCGCATCTGAAGGTCCGCGACAACCTGCTCTACGGCTGGCGCCGGCGCGGGCCGGAGCGGAGGATCGCGGTGACGCCGGTGGTCGACCTGCTGGGCCTCGCCGACCTGCTCGATCGCCGGCCGTGGACCCTGTCGGGGGGCGAGCGCCAGCGCGTGGCGCTGGGACGCGCGCTGCTGAGCCAGCCGGACATCCTGTTGATGGACGAGCCGCTGGCCGCGCTCGATCCGAACCGCCGGGCCGAGATCCTGCCCTATATCGAGCGGCTGCGCGACCGGATGGGCCTGCCGATCGTCTATGTCAGCCACAATCTCGAAGAGGTGACCCGGCTAGCCGACCATGTCGTGGTCATCGACCGCGGCCGGGTCGTCGCCGCCGGCCCGGCGACCGAGATCCTGAACCGGATCGACCTGCGCCCCCTGACCGGCGCCCGCGATCTCGGCGCCGTGATCGACGCCCGGATCGCGGCCCAGGAGCCGGAGGAGGGCCTGACCCGCCTGGATGCCGGCGGCGTGCCGATCGTGTGCCTGCACCGGGACGGCGCCCCGGGCGACCGGGTGCGCATCCGCATCTGCGCCCGCGACATCGCCGTGGCCCGCTCCGCACCGGCCGACAGCTCGGTGATGAACGTGCTGCCCTGCCGCCTCGCCGCGATCGACGACCGGACGACCGGCGAGGTGATCCTGACCCTCCGGGCCGGCACCCTGGCCCTGCCCGCCTCGATCACCCGCCCCTCGCTGCGCCGGCTGGCGCTGGCGGAGGGCGACCAGATCTTTGCCCTGGTCAAGTCCATGTCGGTCGGCGATCCCCAGGCAGCCGGGCCGGAGGCCGACGGATGACGCACCGGCCCCTGAAGCTCTCGATCCGCATCGAGGCGGAGGGCACGCGCCTCGGCCCGGGCAAGATCCGCCTCCTGGAGCTGATCGGCGAGACCGGCTCGATCTCCGCCGCCGGTCGCCGGATGAAGATGTCCTATCGCCGGGCCTGGAGTCTGATCGCCGAGCTCAACGCCACCCTGCCGGAGCCCGTCGTGACCGCCCAGCCGGGCGGCAGGCACGGCGGCGGCGCCGCGCTCACCCCCTACGCCACGGCACTGGTCGCCGCCTATCGGGAGATGGAGGCCGCGGCGACCGAGCGGGCGGCGCAGGGCGTGGCACCCCTGCTGGAGGGCGGCGGGCCTGACGCCTGATCCGCCGCCCCCGATCGGCGCACCTCAGCCCGGCGGCAGGATCGTCATGCCGACCGATTTTGCCACCGACAGCACTCGATCGAGGTCCGGCGGACCGGCCAGCGGCGAGGGACTGCGGGTGTCGTCCGGGACCGGCTCGCCCAGTTCGGTGAAGAAGGCTTCGTGCATCCGGCCGGGAGCGTTGAGGATCAGCAGCCGGGCCGGGGCGTCGCCCCGTGCGGTGAACGCGTGGATCGCCCCGTCGGGAATCGGCACATGATCGCCTGCCCGGGCCACGAACGCGTTCCCGCCGACCATGAACGCCACCTCACCCTCCAGCACGTAGAACGCCTCGGTCTCCCCCGCGTGGTGGTTCGGAGGCGCGCCCAGGCCGGGTGGCACGGTCGCCTCCACAAGGCAGTACTTGCCCTGGACGTCGTCCGGGAAAGCCCGGAATCTCATCAGTATGCCGAGCGTCTCGTAGTTGCGCGCACCGTCACCGGCCATATCCGCTTCTCCCCCTCGGTGTTCAGACATGCTATTGATGACACCAATGTCTTGTTATGAGACAAGTCTCTCATAAGGAGCTGGACTTGGTCAACCGGGAACGTCTCAATCAAAAGGCCCGGACCCGTGAAGCGCTGCTCGCCGGGGCCCGGGCCCTGATGGAGCGCGGCCAGCGCGTGACGGTGAGCGCGGCAGCCACCGAATCCGGGGTGTCGAAGGCCACCGCATACCGCTACTTCTCCGATCCGAGCGTGCTCGCCGTCGAGGCCGGTCTGGACGTCAAGGTCCGCCCGGTCGAAGAGATCGTCGCAGGCGCGCGCACCGCTCGGGAACGGGCGGTGCGGGTCAGCCTCTACCTCTTCGACATGGCAATCGAGAACGAGCAGGCCTTTCGGCTCTACCTGGCGCGCTATCTCGACGGATGGGCCAAGGACCGTCACCGCATGACCCGCGGCGGGCGGCGGATGCGGATGTTCGCCACCGCCCTCGAGGAGGAACGGCCACGGCTGCCGCCCGACCGGTTCGACGCACTCGTTCGCGCCCTGGCGGTGGGGACGGGCACCGAGGCGATGATCGCCCTCTACGATGTCGCCCAGGCCGACCCCGAGGTGGCCCGGGAGACCGTGGCGACGATGGCCGACGCCGTCCTGGATCGGTTTCTGGGTCCGCAACCGGGCGGAACCGACTGACGCCAAGTCGCAATCATGCCGTCAGCCGAGCACCGGGTCGGACGCCAGGTGCTCGTTCAGCCGCCGGAACCAGGCCGTCGCCGCGTAGTTCCGTATCCAGGCTGCGAAATCGTCCGGCCGCTCGGCGATCGCGCGCCGCACCTCGACGGGGCTCAGCCACGCGACCTCCGTCACCTCCGCCGGCTCGGGCTCCGGCGCGCCGTCGAAGCGGCCGACGAACAGGTGGACGAACTCCCGCTCGAACAGGTCGGCCCCGACCGCCGCGTCGTAGGCATGGGTGCCGGCAGGGGCGAGACGGCAGCGGATGCCCAACTCCTCGAAGGTCCGGCGCTCGGCCGCGGCGCGGGGATCTTCGCCCGGGCGCGGGTGGCCGCAGCAGCTGTTCGCCCAGAGCCCGGCCGAGTGGTACTTCACCGGCGCCCGCCGCTGCAGCAGCATTCGCCCGTCCGGGTCGAAGAGAAAGACGGAAAACGCCCGGTGCCGGAGGTCGCGCCGATGCGCCTCCAGCTTGTCGCACACGCCGGTCTTGCGGTCCCTGTCATCGACCAGGATCACCGATTCGCGCGTGTCGTCCATGGGCAGCGCCCTCGCGGTCATCCCGCCCGTCGCCTCCGTCGCGGTTTCTCGGTCGCCCGGAGGCTTCCTGCGCGACAGTCAAGCACGGTTGACACTTTTTGGCCAGACCGGGAAAGTTCCGGCGACGGGCGGCGACGCCGCGCAGGGTCAGCGGGTATCGTGGCGGCGCTGGCTGAAGGCCGAGGTGCTGCCCTTGCGCTTGGACTTGCGAACGCGCACGAGTTGCACGGCGCCCCAGATCAGACCGGCCGCCAGGGTCACGAGGGCAAGGATGAAGATTTCACTCATGGGATGGATCTCCGGAGTCGCAGAAGTGGATCGATACATCCACGGGGGATGCGGCTCGTCCCCCGCACCTGAGCCCGCGGCGCGGCATCTGGACCGCGACGATTCCGCACGGGGCGGTTTCGCGTACGCCGCCTCCCGTTCCCACTGACGAGCGACAGCCCATGCGCCCCCCCTTTCCCTTTTCCGCCGTCGTCGGCCAGGACGAGATGAAGCTCGCGCTCGCCCTGACGGCGGTCGATCCCTCGATCGGCGGGGTCCTGGTGTTCGGCGACCGCGGCACCGGCAAGTCGACGACCGTGCGGGCGCTCGCGGCCCTGCTGCCGCCGATGCACGCGGTGATCGGCTGCCCCTACAACTGCGCCCCGGCGGCGCCGCAGGGGCTGTGCGGCGTCTGCGGCGAATCGACGGCGGCGGCCGGGTTGCCGGAGGGGGTGGTGCCGGTGCCGGTGATCGACCTGCCGCTGGGCGCCACCGAGGACCGGGTGGTCGGTGCGCTCGACCTGGAGCGGGCGCTGACCCGCGGCGAGAAGGCGTTCGAGCCGGGCCTGCTCGCCCGCGCCCATCGTGGCTTCCTCTACATCGACGAGGTCAACCTGCTGGAGGACCACATCGTCGACCTGCTGCTCGACGTCGCCGCCTCGGGCGAGAACCTGGTCGAGCGCGAGGGCCTCAGCGTCCGGCACCCGGCCCGCTTCGTCCTGATCGGCAGCGGCAATCCGGAGGAGGGCGAACTCCGGCCCCAGCTGCTCGACCGATTCGGCCTGGCAGTGGAGGTGACCACGCCCGACGACCTGAAGACCCGCGTCGAGGTGGTGCGCCGGCGCGACGCCTACGAGCGCCGGCCCGAGGCGTTCGCCGAGCAGTGGGTGGCGGAGGATGCCGCGCTGCGCGACCGGCTGGTGGCGGCGCGCGCGGCGCTGGACGGCATGGATACCGATGACGCGGTGCTGGAGCGGGCCTCGGAGCTGTGCCTGGCGCTGGGCACCGACGGGCTGCGCGGCGAGCTGACGCTGGTCCGCGCGGCGCGGGCGCTGGCGGCGCTCGACGGCGACGCGGCGGTCGGCGAGGACCACCTGCGCCGGGTCGCGCCGCCCGCCCTGCGCCACCGCCTGCGCCGCGACCCGCTGGACGAGGCCGGCTCCGGCGTCCGGGTGGAGCGGGCATTGGCCGAAGTGTTCGCGGGATGAGCCCCGACGCCGGCGGCGGTGGGCACGGCTCGGGCGGCGGGAACGGCGGCGCCGACACGCCTGGCATCGACCCGGCCGCGGTCTGGGCCGACGCGGTGCTGGCGGCGGGGCTTCTGGCGGTCGACCCGGCCGGCCTCGGCGGCGCCTCGCTGCGCGCCGGTGCCGGCCCGGTGCGCGACCGCTGGCTGGGCCTGGTCCGCAGCTTCCTGCCTCAGGAGGCGCCGTGGCGCCGGATCCCGCCGGGCATCTCCGACGACCGGCTGCTGGGCGGCCTCGACCTCGCGGCCACCCTGGCCGCCGGCCGGCCGGTGGCCGAGCGCGGGGTGCTGGCCGAGGTCGACGGCGGGGTGCTGGTCCTGGCCATGGCCGAACGGGCCGATCCCGCCACGGCCGCCAAGCTGGGCGCGGTCATGGATGCCGGCGCCGTGGCGCTGGAGCGCGACGGCATCGCCCTCGCCCGCGACGCGCGGTTCGGCGTGATCGCGCTCGACGAGGGAATCGGCAGCGACGAACGGCCGCCCGACGGCCTGACCGACCGGCTGGCCCTGCGGCTGGACCTGGCGCCGGTCGGCCTGCGCCACGCCGATCCGCCGCCGTTCGACGGGGCGGACATCGCGGCTGCGCGGGACCGGCTGGCCACCGTGGAGACGCCGGACCAGGCGGTGGAGGCCCTGTGCGCCGGGGCACTGGCGCTGGGCGTGCACTCGATGCGGGGGCCGATGCTGGCGCTGGCCGTGGCGCGCGCGTCGGCCGCCCTGTTCGGCCGCAAGGGAGTCGAAGGCGACGATCTGGCGCTGGCCGCCCGGCTGGTCCTGGCGCCGCGCGCCACCCAGCTGCCGCCGCCCGCGGAGGTCGACGAAGCCGAGGAGGACCCGCAGGACGCCGACGGCGACCCGCCGGAGGATCCGCCGGAGCCGTCCTCCGAGGACCGGCCGGACGAGCCGCCGGAAGCTCCCGACGACGAACGGCAGGCCGACCCGCAGCAGATCCCGCTCGAGGATCTTGTGCTCGCCGCGGCCAGGGCCGCCCTGCCCGACAACCTGCTGGCCCGGCTGCGGCTGGGCAAGGCGGCCGGCGCCCGCTCCGCCGGCAAGGCCGGGGCGGCGACCCAGGGCTCCGGCCGCGGCCGGCCGTCGGGAACCCGGCGCGGCCTGCCCGGGGGCGGACATCGGCTCGACGTGGTCGCCACGCTGCGCAGCGCCGCCCCGTGGCAGCCGATCCGCGGCCGCGCCCGTCCCGCCGGCACATCCGAGCGCCGGGTCGAGGTGCGGCAGGACGACTTCCGAATCAGCCGGATCAGGAAGCGCACGGAGACCACCACGATCTTCGCGGTGGACGCCTCGGGCTCCGCGGCGTTCCAGCGGCTGGCGGAGGCCAAGGGGGCGGTCGAGCTGCTGCTGGCCGACTGCTATGTCCGGCGCGACCAGGTCGCGCTGCTCGCCTTCCGCAAGGACGGCGCCGACCTGCTTCTGCCGCCGACCCGGTCGCTGGTGCGGGCCAAGCGCTCCCTGACCGAGCTGCCCGGCGGCGGCGGTACGCCGCTGGCCGCCGGGATCGATGCCGCCCGGCGGCTGGCCGACGACATCGCCCGGCGCGGCCGGACCCCGGTCGTGGTGCTGCTGACCGACGGCCGCGCCAACATCGCCCGCGACGGCAGCCCCGGCCGGCCGCAGGCGGGCGAGGACGCGGCCCAGTCGGCGCGGACGCTGCGCGCGGCCGGCCATGCCTGCCTCCTGTTCGACACCTCGCCCCGCCCGGCCGAGCCGGCGCGCCGGCTGGCGGCGGAGATGGGCGCGGTCTACCTTCCCCTGCCCTATGCGGACGCGGCCGCGCTGTCCCGCGCGGTGGCCGCCGTCGCGCCCGCCGGCCGCGCCGGCGCGGCCTGAGCGGCGGCGGCGGTGGTCGGGCCCCTGTTCGTCAATTGCGGCCGGCCCGACTGGGCGGAGGACGGCCGCGACTGGCCGAACCGCGAGGCCAGCCGATTCGTCACCGCCGCCGGGCTGCGCTGGCACGTGCAGGAGTTCGCCTCGGCGGCCGGTTCCGACGCGCCCACCGTTCTGCTGCTCCACGGCACCGGGGCGGCGACCCATTCCTGGCGCGACCTGGCGCCGCTGCTGACCCGCCGGTTCCGCATCGTCGCCTGCGACCTGCCCGGCCACGGCTTCACCGAGGCGCCGCCGTTCCGGGCCATGTCCCTGCCCTGGATGGCGGAGGCAGTGGGTGGCCTGCTGCACGTCCTGGGTGCCCGGCCGGACCTCGCCGTAGGCCATTCCGCCGGCGCCGCGATCGCCCTGCGCATGGTGCTCGACGGCCGGATCGCGCCGCGGGCGGTGGTGTCGCTCAACGGCGCGCTGCTGCCGTTCGAGGGCGCCGCGGGGCGGCTGTTCCCGCCGATGGCCAAGCTGATGTTCCTGAATCCCCTGACGCCGCGAGTGCTCGCCTTCGGCGCCGGGGACCGGGCGCGGGTGCGCCGGCTTCTGCTCGGCACGGGTTCCACGATCGACGCCCGGGGACAGGCCCTCTACGAACGCCTGCTGCGCCGTCCCGGGCACCTCGCCGGCACCCTCGGCATGATGGCGGCCTGGGACCTGGCGCCGCTGGCCCGCAGCCTGCCGCGGCTCGAACTCCCGGTGGTGCTGGTCGCCGGCGAGGCCGACCGCGCCGTACCGCCCGGCCAGGCCCGCCGGCTGGCCGAACGCCTGCCCCTGGCCGAGGTCGTCGTCCTGCCCCGGCTCGGGCACCTCGCGCACGAGGAGGATCCCGAGGCGGTCGCGGCGCTGATCGACCGGGTCGCAGCGGACGCGGGCCTCACCGAGGGCGACTGACCGACCCTCCGCGGCGCCGGCTCTCTCCACGCTTGATCAACCCAACCTTACACTGTTACATGTAAGGCTATGTTGACACTCGCCGAGGCTCCCCCCACTCCCGCGATGCCCGATGCGGACGCCCCCCATGCCGTGGTGATCGGCAGCGGGTTCGGCGGCCTGGCCGCGGCGGTGCGGCTGGGAGCGCGCGGCTGGCGAGTGACGGTGGTGGAACGGCTGGACCAGCCGGGCGGCCGCGCCGCCGTGTTCCGCCAGGACGGCTACACCTTCGACGCCGGGCCGACCATCGTCACGGCGCCCTTCCTGTTCGAGGAGCTGTGGGCGCTCTGCGGCCGGCGGATGGCCGACGACGTGACTCTCGTTCCGATGACGCCGTTCTACCGGATCCGGTTCGACGACGGCGATCATCTGGACTATTCCGCCGATGCCGCCGCCATGCGCGCCCAGATCGCGCGGATCTCGCCGGGCGACGTGGCGGGCTGGCAGGCCTTCATGCGGGAGAGCGAGGAGATCTACCGCATCGGCTTCGAGGAGCTGGGCGACGTCCCGTTCGGCCGGTTCGGCGACATGCTGAAGATCGCGCCCGACCTGATTCGCCTGCGCGGGCACTTGAGCGTCCACGCCCTGGTCTCGCGCTTCATGAAGCACCCGAAGCTGCGCGCCGCCTTCAGCTTCCACCCGCTCCTGATCGGCGGCAATCCATTCGCGGCCAGCGCGGTCTATGCCCTGATCAACCACCTGGAACAGCGGTGGGGCGTGCACTTCGCGCTGGGCGGCACCGGCGCGCTGGTGCGCGGCCTGGTCGGGCTGATCGCCGGCCAGGGCAACGAGATCCGGCTCGGCCAGACGGTCGAGGAAATCGTGCTGCGCGACGGCCGGGCCGCCGGCGTCCGGCTGGCGTCGGGCGAGACCGTCGCGGCCGACATCGTGATCTCGAATGCCGATTCGGCCTGGACCTACGGCAAGCTTCTGCCCGCCGCCGCCCGCCGGCGCTGGACCGACCGCAAGCTGGAGCGCTCCCGGTATTCCAATGGGCTGTTCGTCTGGTATTTCGGCACCGACCGCCGCTACGAGGACGTGCCGCACCATACCATCCTTCTCGGCCCCCGCTATCGCGGCCTGATCGACGACATCTTCCGGCACAAGCGCCTGGCGGAGGATTTCAGCCTCTATCTGCACCGGCCGACCGCGACCGACCCGTCGCTCGCGCCGTCCGGCGGCGACGCCTTCTACGTCCTCGCGCCGGTGCCGAACCTGAGCGGCAGCGTCGACTGGACCACCGAGACCGAGCCGTTCCGCCGGCGGATCGAGGCACATCTTGCGGCGACGGTGCTGCCCGGCCTGCCGGAGGCGGTGGTGACCTCCCGCATGATGACGCCGCTCGATTTCCGGGACCGGCTGCTGTCGGTGCACGGCGCCGGCTTCGGGCTGGAGCCCGTGCTGACCCAGAGCGCCTGGTTCCGCCCGCACAACCGGAGCGAGGATGTGGCCAATCTCTTCCTGGTCGGCGCCGGCACCCATCCGGGGGCCGGGCTGCCCGGGGTCCTGTCCTCCGCCCGCGTGCTCGACCGGCTGGTGCCCGATGCTGCAGCCTTCGCCTGACGCTCCGGACGAGCGCCGGCGGGCCGGCGACCGCGCCGCCTGCCGGGCGATCATTGCGGCCGGGTCGAAGAGCTTCTTCGCCGCCTCGCTGCTGCTGCCGGTGGCGGTCCGCACCGACGCGTGCGCCCTCTACGCCTTCTGCCGGATCGCCGACGACGCGGTCGACCTGGACCGGCGCGCCGATGCGGTCGCGCGGCTGCGGGAGCGGCTGGACGGGGCCTATGCCGGCCGTCCGGAGGAGCGCGCGGTCGACCGCGCCTTCGCCGACCTGGTCGAGCGGCACGCCCTGCCCCGCGCCCTGCCGGAAGGGCTGATCGAAGGGCTGGAATGGGACGCCCAGGGTCGGACCTACGACGACCTCCCCGCGCTGCGCGCCTATGCCGCCCGGGTCGCCGGCACGGTCGGCGCGATGATGGCGGTGCTGATGGACCGCCGCGACGCGGTCACGGTCGCGCGGGCCTGCGACCTGGGCGTCGCCATGCAGCTGACCAACATCGCCCGCGACGTGGGCGAGGATGCGCGCGCCGGCCGGGTCTACCTGCCGCGCACCTGGCTGGCCGCTGACGGCCTCGATGTCGAGGCATGGCTCGCCGATCCCCGGCCGCACCCGGTCGTCGCAGGTTCCGTCGAACGGCTGCTGGCGGAAGCGGCGACGCTCTACCGGCGTGCCGTCCCCGGCATCGCGCGCCTGCCCGGCCGCTGCCGCCCGGCGATCCATGCGGCCCGGCTGCTCTATGCCGAGATCGGGGCGGAGGTGGCGCGCCACGGCCATGATTCGGTGACCCGCAGGGCCGTGGTGCCGACGCCGCGCAAACTGGCGCTGGTCGGCCGGGCGCTCGCGGCCGCGCCGGCACGGGGCGGCCGGCTCGGCCCCCCGGCGCTGTCCGAGACACGGTTCCTGGTCGACGCGGTCGCCGCCGACGGCGGACTGCAGGCGGTGACCCGCCCCCGCCGCCGGAGCTTCGACGAGCAGGCGGCGTGGGTGGTCGACCTGTTCGCCCGGCTGGAGCAACGCGACAGGATGGAGCGGGCGCGGCCCGGCGCCTGAGCGGCCTCCCAGGTCCGACGCCTGCGAATCCTGCGCAGGGTTGCGCGTCCCGGTGGTCCGTACCCACCCTATCTGCGTATCGTCAAACGATGCCAGCGCCAGAAAGGAGCCGGCCGCCCCGCCGGACGCCCGCCCATGGACGACAAATGGATCGCCCTCTTCGGCTTCGTGGTCGCCTGCTTCCTGGCGGCGATCACCGCTTCGATCGCGCGCCCCGACCAATGGTACCGGGAACTGGCGAAGCCGCGCTGGACCCCTCCGGACTGGCTGTTCGGCCCGGTCTGGACCGCGATCTACGCGATGATCGCCGTCTCCGGCTGGCTGGTCTGGCTGGAGGTCGGGCTGGCGGTGCTGCCGTTCGCGGTGTTCGCGTTGCAGCTGATCCTCAATGGCCTGTGGTCGATCGTGTTCTTCCGCTGGAAGAAGCTCGGCGGCGCGACGCTGGAGGCGTCGGCGCTGTGGCTGGCGATCGCCCTCAACATCGCCGTCTTCTGGCGGATCGACGTGACGGCCGCCCTCCTCCTGGTGCCGTATCTCGCCTGGGTCAGCCTCGCCCTGGCGCTCACCGCGACGATCTGGCGGCTCAATCCGCGGGAGCGGCGGCGGCCCGCCGGCGACGCCGCCGCGCGCGATCGGGAGGCTCCCGGTCAGGCGTCCTGACGGTCCTCCTCGATGAAGCCGACGGTCCACATTTTCCACCCGGCGGCCAGTACGATCAGGCCGAATCCGAAGAACATCAGCATCCCGAACGCCCAGCCGAGGCCGGAATTGTAGGTCGCCACGATGCCGCCGCCGAGGCTGAGGATGCCGGCCAGCAGGGCCACCACCATGTTGTCCCAGGGATTGGACGGCAGCAGGCCGAGCGCGGGCACCCGGGGCGCGCTACCCGAGCCGCCCGCTGGGGCGTCCGCGCGGGCCGGGGCGGTCTCCGCCGCTGACGCCGTGGCGTTCCGTTCCTGTGCGTCGTAGTGCCCCTTGAGCAGGATGAACAGGACGACCAGCGCGCCGACGGCGATCAGCATGCCGAGGCCATAGCCCGGTTCTCCCGATCCGGCGCGAGCGGCGACGAACAGCCCGATCAGCCCGATGGCACCGACCACGGCGCCCGCAATCAAACGCGACATGTCTGCTCCTCTCCCTCTTCTTTCGGCTCGGCGACCCGCCGTCGAGCGGACCACCCCGATTTCTGCTACGGTCGAACATAGTCGGCGAACACCCCGCGGCAATCCAATCCGCACCGCGATCGTTCAACGGGAGGCATCATGAGCGGCGGCACCCTGATCCTGCTGGAGATCCTGCTGGTGCTCGGCCTGGTGTTCGGCTTCGGCATCTGGCAACTGGTCTCGCTCAAGCGCGAACGCGAGAAGGATGCCCGCGAGGCCGCGGACAAGGAGAAAGACCCCTAACGCGGTTCCCGCGAACTCTGGAACACTGCAATCGCGGATCATTCAGGTATAGCACCTAGAACCAATTTTACAGCAATATTCTCATTTTTGGATAATATACTTTGATTCGAGAGATTTAATTACAATACTCGGATTCAATTAAAATCTGGCCTGGACTATAATTTTCTCCATTCTCTCAATTATCGGATGCGTATTGTCTACATACTCCAAGAATCTCTCTTGCTTGAAACCATCTAGAAGATCTGGCCTATCATTCCTGTAGAAGATCTGACTTTCAGAATATATTTGGACCGTATCATTTAAAAATTTCACTTCATTGTCTACCAATTCAATTCTGGAGACGCGCGGCTCTGGAAAATATGATTGGGGCCTAACGTAGAATAGGCTGATCCTTGGAGTTAGTGGTACGATAATTTTTGCACGAATCGGAGCATCAGTCGACGAGGTGAAGTTATGGAAGAAGCCATCGCCAAATATGAATTCTCGTTCGCTTGAGACGAGTATCGCAATCTTCCCCAAACTCGACATCTGATCGAAAAAGCGCTTCTGACAGTGGCGTTGATTGATAGCAATTAGAGAGTCTTTAACCTCATAGTCAACTCCTCCACCCCACATTAGAAACTGTCCCACATTTCGTTTTATTGATGCACGGAATCGCGGACTCCGAACAACAAGCGATATAGCGATCTCAATGCATGAATTGAATTGAGCGTCTGTGGCCTCGATTGGAGAAATCCGATCCTCCAAAGGCAAAGACGTTAAAGTCTTAGATGAAATATGTGATTTTACCCAGCCTACAACGCTACGGATAGAATTGTCCGCACTGCCGAATGCCATTTCAAATGTTTCATCCCACGGTGAATCAGATTTATTGTCTCCAATTCTGATGTGATGAGCGTTATTGATGGCGCCAAATTGGCTTGGTATAGACTTAATTTCATCACCATTGGGCGAAAGTCGATTAACGCCGCCTTCGCTATCTGCCCAGAATTCTGAAAGAGTCCGTGGCCACCAATGATGCTTCTCTGATTTGAGCCTTTTATTACTTGACATTGAAATTTTATTTCCGGATTTGTGAAACGAAAGTGTCCATAAACATAGAAGCTGGAGTGATTAGCCTATGTCAGTAGCTTGGATTGACAATGCCGATCCCCGACAGTCTGTTGCCGACGCTTAAGACCTGCTGGTATGCCGATGAGGTCTGCGACTTCGAGCCCTGTCCAATATACTACTTCGTGATGGAGCTTCAACTTTCTGCATGCGCGGATTATCCATCTTGTCGCGCGGGACTACGCGTCCAGCGGCGTCGACCTACCCCCGCCGCGGCATGCGGAAGGGCAGCAGCAGCTTGACCCAGCGCGTGGCGAACCGGTCGAGCGACAGGCTCTCGTGCACCGCCGCGACCGTCTGGCCGAAGAGCCGCTGCTCGACCACCGAGCGGGCATAGAACGGCGCATCCTCCAGGGTCTCGACCACCCGGGCAGCACCAATCGACCGCGTCGTGCGGGGCACCCGCCAGAAGGTGCCGGGCAAGACCGCCGGCGGTGGCGGATCGAATGCGTCGATCCTGCCCGACCGGTCGACCCGGAGCGCGAGTGCGAGGTCGCTGCCGTCGCGCCGCCGCGCCTCGTAGAGGATCGCCGCCCCCGGGTCGCGGCCCCGGTCCGCCGGCAGGAGCGCCCGCGACCAGGTCCAATCGGCGAATCCCGCCTCCAGCGATTCGGCGCCTCGGTTGGTGTCAAAGTAGCCGGTGCCGTCCCAGGCGAGGTCCGGCCTTTCCATCCGCACGGACACGCGCCCCGCCGGAGCGATCGGCCACCAGTGGTGGCGGCCCCCGGCGTCGAGCGCGAAGCTGCGCGCCGTGCGCACGGTCGGCTCCAGCCGGATCGTGCCGCGCAGCCGCGCCGGCAGCGGAACCGCGATCTCGTCGACCCGGATCGTCAGCGCCTGCCCGTCCCAGTCCAGGGAACTGGGGCCGACGGCAAACCGGCTCGCGGAGCGGCCGACGGCGCCGCGGCCCCGCTCGGTCATCGCCCAGCGACCGCGCGGGCCGTAGAGCGCCACGTTGACGGCGCAGTGGTTCAGCGGGTCGCCGCGGCCGGACCAGGCGTAGTAGGGCGAGAAGACGCTGCCGACGAAGGCGATGACGGTCAGGCCGTGGCGGCCGTCGTCGCTCAGCGCGTCGACATACCACCAGGCGTAGCCGCCCGGAGGAACCGGTGCGTCGAAGCGCGGTCCGTCAACAGGCAGTCCGCCGCCAGCCGGCCCGAGAGGGTCGCCATCGGCACCCCTGCCCCCGGATGCACGCTGCCCCCCGCCAGATAGAGCCCCGGGATTCGGGTCCGTGCCCCCGGCCGATCGAAGCTCGCCTTCCAGCCGTGCGACGCCTGGCCGTAGAGCGCCCCGCCGGTCGCCGGGAACAGCCGCTCGAAATCCCGTGGCGTGGTCGCCACCATCGCCGCCGGGTCGGGGTTCGGCCTCAGGCCGCAGCGGTTCAGGAGGCCGAAGGCCCGCTCCTGGCATTGCGCGATCTCCTCGTCGTCGAAGGGCTGGCGGTCGCCCGTGGGGGGCGCATTGACCAGGCAGAACAGCCGCTCCGCCCCGTCCGGCGCGGCGGCGGGCCCGAGGACCGGGTCGTCCCCGCGGTCCTGGGCGCAGACATAGACGGTCGGCTCCCGGGGGAGCTGCCGCCGCTTGAAGATGTCGTCGAACTCCGCCCGGTAGTCGCGGCTGAAGAACACCGTGTGCCGGACCAGCGGAAACCCCTCCGGCCGGGCCTGCATCGACCAGGTCACCGCCGACAGCGACCGCCGCTCCGGCCCGGCGGCGCCGCCGCCGCGGGCCGCCGCCGCGCCGAACCGTCCGGTCGCCACCGCCGCCACGTCGGCATTGCAGACCACCGCCTCCGCCGGCAGCCGCTCGCCGCCCGCCAGCACCACCGCCTCCACGCCTGCGCGGCCGACGGCGATCTCGGCCGCCTCGGCGCCGTAGCGGAACGCGGCGCCGTGGCGCCCGGCGATGCCGGCCATCGCCCGGGCGATCCGGTGCATCCCGCCGCGGACATACCAGACGCCGTCCTGCTCCACATGCGCGATCAGCATCAGCGTCGCCGGCGCCTCGAACGGGTTCGAGCCGGTATAGGTGGCATAGCGGCCGAACAGCTGGCGCAGCCGCGGGTCGTGGAAATAGCCGCCGAGCGCCTGCCACAGGGTCGCGAACGGCTTGATCCGGGAGAGCCCGCCGATCCCGCCCAGCCCCGCCCGGCGCACCAGTTCGACCGGGTTGGGCCGCTGGGCGCTCATGAACGGCGCCTCCAGGGTCGCGTAGATCTCCCGTGCCCGGGTGCAGAACAGGCGGAACCGCCGGGCCTCCGCAGCGCCGGCAAAATCGCCGATCGCCTCGGCCGAGCGGTCGATGTCGGCATGCAGGTCGAGGCGTTCGTCGGCGCTCCAGGCATGGCGGGCCAGGAGGCCCGCCCTGTCGACCGACAGTTCGGCCTCGAGCGAGGAGCCGGCCTCCTCGAACAGCCGGTCGAACACCCAGCGCAGGGTGAACACGGTCGGGCCCGAGTCGATCGGCGCGCCGCCGACCGTCACCTCGCGCATCTTGCCGCCGGGCGCCGCGGCCCGCTCGACCACGGTGACCTCGGCCCCCTGGCGCGCCAGGTCGATCGCCGCGGCCAGGCCCCCCATCCCGGCTCCGATCACCACCACGCGCATGCCGTCCTCCGCAGCCCCCGCCCGCCCGCCGGCAAGCGCCAAAATTGCGTTGACAGCAGGCTAGCATGTGTCCAGTCTAATTGACACTTTTGAGTGACAACTGTTCGTGACGAACGACGCCGACCGGTCCGGTCCACCGTCGCCGTCGCGCGGGAGGCTCGCCCATGGATGCGCTCAAGCGCGACGCCCTCAGCCGGATCGAACGGACGCTGGAGGCGGCCGTCGCCCGGGCCGCGGCCCCGCCCGCGCCCCCCCGTCTGGCGGCGGCCCTGCACCACGCGGTGTTCCCCGGCGGTGCCCGGGTCCGCCCGCAGCTCTGCCTCGCCGTCGCCGCCGCCTGCGGCAACGACGCCCCGGGGCTGAGCGCCGCCGCCGCCGCCTCGATCGAGCTGCTGCACTGCGCGTCCCTGGTCCATGACGACCTGCCCTGTTTCGACGACGCCTCGATCCGGCGCGGCCAGCCCAGCGTGCATGCCGAATATGGCGAGCCACTGGCCGTCCTGGTCGGCGACGGACTGATCGTGCTCGCGTTCGAGACCCTGGCGCTGGCCGGCATGGAGCGGCCGGACCGCCTGGGGCCGCTGGTCGGCCTCCTGGGCCGCGCCGCCGGCGCTCCGACCGGGCTGGTCGCCGGGCAGGCCTGGGAGAGCGAGCCGTACGCGGTGCTGGAGGACTACCAGCGCGCCAAGACCGGCGCCCTGTTCGTCGCCGCCACCATGGCCGGCGCGACCGCCGCGGGCGCCGACCCGCTGCCCTGGCACCGGCTGGGCGACAGGCTGGGCGAGGCCTATCAGGTGGCCGACGACCTGCGCGACGCCGTCGCCGACACCGAGGAGCTGGGCAAGCCGGTCGGCCGCGATGCGGCTCTGGCCCGGCCGAGCGCGGTTGCGGAGCACGGCGTCGACGGCGCGGTGGAGCGGCTCTACCGCTTCCTGGACGATGCGGTCGACTCGATTCCTGCCTGCCCGGGCGCCGGCATGCTGAAGGACCTGGTCCTGCTTCAGGCGAAACGGCTGGTGCCGAAGAGCCTGGCGTCCACCGCCGCCTGATCGGCCGGTCCGCCCCGCCATGGATGCCGCCGCCGGATCCGCGACGCCCCGCCGGACCGGCGACCGGAGAACGGCGATGCGATTGATCGACCGGTGGTACGCACTGCGCGACCGGCTGCTCGCCGACCCGACCTTCCAGCGGCGGGCCACCGCCTTCCCCCTCACCCGGCCGATCGCGCGGCGACGGGCCCGTGCGCTGTTCGACCTGACCGCCGGCTTCGTCTATTCCCAGGTGCTGCAGGCGGCGGTCCGGCTGGACCTCTTCGCGATCCTGGCCGACGGACCGCTGACCACGGCGGAGATCGGCCGGCGGACCGGCCTTTCGGAGGAGGCGGCGCGCCGGCTGGTGGCCGCCGCGGCGTCGCTGGGCCTGGCCCAGGCCCGCGGAAGGACCAGGGGCCCGGCCAGCGGCCCGGCCCGGGAAACGGCCTGGGGGCTGGGCCCCCACGGCGCAGCGCTGCTCGCCAACCCGGGCGTTATGGAGATGATCCGCCACCATGCCCTGCTCTACGAGGACTTGCAGGATCCGGTCGCGCTGCTGCGGGGCGAGGTCGGCGAGACCCGCCTGCAGCGGTTCTGGGCCTATGCCCGGTCGCCCGACCCGGCCGCCGCCCCGACCGAGTCGGTCGCCGCCTATTCCCGCCTGATGGCCGCCACCCAGCCGATGATCGCCGAGGAGGTGCTCGCCGCCTATCCCGTCCGGCGGCACCGGCGGTTGCTGGACGTGGGCGGTGGCGAAGGAGCCTTCCTGACCGCCGTGGCCGCGGCCGCCCCCCGCCTGGCGCTGACGCTGTTCGACCTGCCCGGCGTCGCCGCCCGCGCCGAAACCGCCCTGGCGGTGGCCGGACTGGGCGACCGGGTGCAGGTCGTGGGCGGCAGCGTCTTCGACGATCCGCTGCCCGAAGGGGCCGATCTGATCACCCTGGTCCGGATCGTCCACGACCACGACGACGACCGTGCGCTGGCGATCCTCCAGGCCGTGCGTCGCGCCCTGCCAGCGGACGGCACGCTGCTGCTGGCCGAGCCGATGGCCGGCACCGCCGACGCGCAACCGTCCGGGGACGCCTATTTCGGCTTCTACCTGCTGGCGATGGGCTCCGGCCGGCCGCGGACCGCGGCCGAGCTGGCGGACCTGCTGCGCCGCGCCGGATTCGCACGACTCCGCACCGTCGCGACCCGCCGGCCGATGCTGGCCCGGGTCCTGATCGCCCGTCCCTGATGCACCGGCGGCGGCCCGTCGCCCTCTCCTCGGCGGCGAAAAGCCGGAGAAAGCCGCCGTTCGCGCCCGGCGGTTGAGCCTGATCAATCTTTGGGCATTGATATGTCAATTCATGTTGACACGCACGACAGTCTAGCTAGGCTGACACTTAGGCGGTCGAGGTCGATAGACACTCGCCGAACGGGTGGGAGGCCCGAGATGGATACCCTCGCTGTCGTATTGCAGGAACCCGAGCGGCTGGCGCTGAGCCGCCTGCCGCTGACGCCGCCCGGCGATCCCGACGTCGTCGTGGACATGGAATGGAGCGGAATCAGCACCGGGACGGAGCGTCTGCTCTGGTCCGGCCGCATGCCGTCCTTCCCCGGGATGGGCTATCCGCTGGTCCCGGGCTACGAGTCGGTCGGCCGGGTGGTCGCCGCAGGACCGGCCGCCCGCGTGGCGCCGGGCGAACGGGTCTTCGTCCCCGGCGCGCGGTGCTATGGCGATGTCCGTGGACTGTTCGGCGGCGCCGCCTCCCGCGTCGTAGTGTCCGGCGCGAAGGTGACGCCGATCGGGGACGCCCTGGCGGAGGAGGCGGTGCTGCTGGCGCTCGCCGCGACCGCGATGCACGTCACCGGCGGCGATCCGGCGGCCCAGCCCGACCTGATCGTCGGCCACGGCGTCCTGGGCCGGCTGATCGCGCGCATCGCCGTGGCGCTCGGTACCGCGCCGCCCACCGTGTGGGAGCGCGATCCCACCCGCGCCGGCGGCGCCGAGGGCTATGCGGTGGTGGCGCCCGACGACGACCCGCGCCGCGACTATCGCCGAATCTGCGACGTGTCCGGCGACCCGAAGATCCTGGACACGCTGATCGCCCGGCTCGACCCGGGCGGCGAGATCGTGCTCGCGGGCTTCTACACCGACCCGCTCAGCTTCGCCTTCCCACCGGCCTTCATGCGCGAGGCGCGCCTGCGCATCGCCGCGGAATGGCGGCCGGACGACCTGGCCGGCGTGCGCCGGCTGATCGACGCGGGCCGCCTGTCGCTCGGCGGCCTGATCACCCACCGCGCCGCAGCGGCCGACGCGGCGGATGCCTACCGCACCGCCTTCGGCGATCCGGCCTGCCTGAAGATGATCCTGGACTGGAGGGACTGCCGATGACTGCCCCCGACGGCACCGACGCCCCCACGCTCGACCAGCAGACCGAAAGCCTGCGGCGGGAAGCCGCCGTCGAGCCGGACCCGGTGCATACCGCGCCGGCCACGAAGGAAACCCAGATCGTCGCGATCTACGGCAAGGGCGGCATCGGCAAGTCGTTCACCCTGGCCAACCTCAGCTACATGATGGCCCAGCAGGGCAAGAAGGTCCTGCTGATCGGCTGCGATCCGAAGAGCGATACCACGTCGCTGCTGTTCGGTGGCCGCGCCTGCCCGACCATCATCGAAACCTCGTCGAAGAAGAAGCTGGCCGGCGAGGAGGTCTCGATCGGCGATGTCTGCTTCAAGCGCGACGGCGTGTTCGCCATGGAGCTGGGCGGTCCGGAGGTTGGACGGGGCTGCGGCGGCCGCGGCATCATCCACGGCTTCGAGCTGCTCGAGAAGCTGGGCTTCCACGACTGGGGCTTCGACTACGTCCTGCTCGACTTCCTGGGCGACGTGGTGTGCGGCGGCTTTGGCCTGCCGATCGCCCGCGACATGTGCCAGAAGGTGATCGTGGTCGGCTCGAACGACCTGCAGTCACTCTACGTCGCCAACAACGTCTGCTCGGCGGTGCAGTACTTCCGCAAGCTGGGCGGCAATGTCGGCGTCGCCGGCATGGTGGTGAACAAGGACGACGGGACCGGCGAGGCGGCCGCGTTCGCCGAGACGGTCGGCATCCCGATCCTGGCTTCGATCCCCGCCGACGAGGACATCCGGCGCAAGAGCGCGAACTACCAGATCATCGGCAAGCCCGACGGGCGCTGGGGTCCGCTGTTCGAGGAACTGGCGTCCAACGTCGTCGGCGCGCCGCCGCTGCATCCGACCCCGCTCGACCAGGACGGCCTGCTCGGCCTGTTCAAGAGCGAGGAGGTCGGCCGCAACGTGGTGCTGCAGCCGGCCACGATGGAGGACATGTGCGGCAGCTCGAGCCTCGAGAAGCCGTCCCTCGAAGTCATCTACGACACGGTCTGAGCGCCGGGAGAACCCACGCCATGACCCGCCCCTTCCCCCTCAGCCCGACCGGCCCGACCCGTGCGCCCGACGACGGCCGCCGCGCCGGTGCCGCCGCTCCCGACGCCGAGGCACCGGCCAGCGCGCCGGCGCCCGACGGCGCGGGCCCGGCGCCGGAAGCGGGCGTCGACGGCCTCGGCTGCCATGCCGGCAAGGACCAACTGCGCGCCGCCGCCAAGGCGGCCGGCAAGAGCGAGGTCCTGGAGCAGTACGCCAAGGACTATCCGACCGGTCCGCACGACCAGCCGCAGAGCATGTGCCCGGCCTTCGGGTCCTTGCGCGTCGGCCTGCGCATGCGGCGCACCGCGACGGTGCTCTCGGGGTCGGCCTGCTGTGTCTACGGCCTGACCTTCACCTCGCATTTCTACGGTGCCCGGCGGACCGTCGGCTACGTGCCGTTCAATTCCGAGACGCTGGTCACCGGCAAGCTGTTCGAGGACATCCGCGATGCCGTCCACGAGCTTGCGGACCCGGAGAAGTACGACGCCGTCGTGGTCACCAATCTCTGCGTGCCGACCGCGTCGGGCGTGCCGCTCCGCCTCCTGCCCAAGGACATCAACGGCGTCCGGATCATCGGCATCGACGTGCCGGGCTTCGGCGTGCCGACCCATGCCGAGGCGAAGGACGTGCTGGCCGGGGCGATGCTGAACTATGCCCGGCTGGAGGCCGAGCAGGGTCCGGTCGCCGCGCCCCGCGGGGGGCCCAGCGACCGGCCGACGGTGACGCTGGTCGGCGAGATGTTCCCGGCCGACCCGGTCGGCATCGGCATGATGCTGGAGCCGATGGGCCTGGCCGCCGGCCCGGTGGTGCCGACCCGCGAGTGGCGCGAGCTCTACGCCGCGCTCGACTGCGCCGCGGTCGCCGCGATCCATCCCTTTTATACCGCCTCGTTCCGCGAGTTCGAGGCGAGCGGCCGGCCGATCGTCGGCTCGGCACCGGTCGGACGCGACGGCACCGCCGCCTGGCTCGACCGGATCGGCGACACCTGCGGCGTGGCGCGCGATCGGATCGACGCCGCCAAAAACCGCTTCCTGCCGGCGATCGACGCGGCGCTTTCCGCCAAGCCGATCAAGGGCCGCATCACGCTGTCCGGCTACGAAGGCTCCGAACTGCTGGTCGCCCGGCTCCTGATCGAGAGCGGGGCGGAGGTGCGCTACGTCGGCACCGCGTGTCCGAAGACCCGCTGGTCGGATCCCGACCGCGAATGGCTGGAGGCGCATGGCGTCGACGTGCGCTTCCGCGCCTCGCTGGAGCAGGACCTGGCGGCGATGGAGGAATACCGGCCGGACCTCGCCATCGGCACGACTCCGGTGGTGCAGAAGGCGAAGGAACTGGCGATTCCCGGCCTTTACTTCACCAACCTGATCTCCGCCCGGCCGCTGATGGGGCCGGCCGGGGCCGGCTCGCTGGCCCAGGTGGTCAACGCCGCGCTCGGCAACAAGCGCCGGTTCGATGCGATGAAGGCCTTCTTCGACGGCGTCGGCACCGGCCACGCGGCCGGGGTGTGGGAAGACGTGCCGGAGGACCGGCCCGCCTTCCGCAAGAAGTACGCGGCCAAGGTCAAGGCCGGCGACCCCAGCCACAAGCCGATGGGGAGCTGACGCCGATGCTCGTGCTCGATCACGACCGCGCCGGGGGCTACTGGGGCTCCGTCTACGTCTTCACCGCAATCAAGGGATTGCAGGTGATCATCGACGGCCCGGTGGGCTGCGAGAACCTGCCCGTCACCTCGGTGCTGCACTACACCGACGCCCTGCCGCCGCACGAGCTGCCGATCGTGGTGACCGGCCTCGCCGAAGAAGAGCTGGGCCAGAAGGGCACCGAGGGCGCGATGAAGCGCGCCCACGAGGTGCTGCAGTCCGACCTGCCCAGCGTGGTCGTGACCGGCTCGATCGCCGAGATGATCGGCGGCGGCGTCACGCCGGAGGGCACCTCGATCCAGCGCTTCCTGCCGCGCACCATCGACGAGGACCAGTGGCAGAGCGCCAACCGCGCCATGCTGTGGCTGTGGCAGCAATACGGCCCCAAGAAGGGCACGGTGCCGGCGCCGAAGCCGCGCAAGGACGGCGCACGGCCGAAGGTCAACATCATCGGCCCGATCTACGGCACCTTCAACACGCCGTCCGACCTGGCGGAGATCCGCCGGCTGGTCGAAGGCATCGGGGCCGAGGTCAACATGGCCTTCCCGCTCGGCAGCCATCTGGCCGACGTGGCGAGGCTGGCCGATGCCGAGGTCAATGTCTGCCTGTACCGGGAGTTCGGCCGCCTGCTCTGCGAGGCTCTGGAACGGCCGTACCTGCAGGCGCCGATCGGGCTGCATTCGACCACCAAGTTCCTGCGGACGCTGGGCGAGCTTCTGGGCCTGGACCCGGAGCCGTTCATCGAGCGCGAGAAGCACACGACGATCAAGCCGATCTGGGACCTGTGGCGCTCGGTCACCCAGGACTTCTTCGGCACGGCGAGCTTCGCGATCGTCGCCAACGAGACCTATGCCCGCGGCGTGCGCCATTTCCTGGAAGAGGAGATGGGCCTGCCCTGCACCTTCTCGTTCGCGCGCTCCGCCGGCCGCAAGCCGGACAACGCCGCGGTGCGCCAGGCAGTGCGGGAGAAGACGCCGCTGGTGATGTTCGGCAGCTACAACGAGCGCATGTACCTGTCGGAGATCGGGGCGCGGGCGATGTACATCCCGGCCTCCTTCCCCGGCGCGATCATCCGCCGGCACACCGGCACCCCGTTCATGGGCTACGCGGGCGCGACCTACCTGATCCAGGAGGTCTGCAATGCGCTGTTCGACGCGCTGTTCCACATCCTGCCGCTCGGTACGGAGATGGACGCGGTCGACGCCACCCCGACCCGCCGGCATTCGGAGCTGCCCTGGGACGACGACGCCCGGCGCGAGTTCGACGAGCTGGTCGAGGCCTACCCCGTCCTGACCCGGATCTCCGCCGCCAAGCGGCTGCGCGACGCGGCCGAGGGCGCGGCGCGCAAGCATGGCGAGGACCGGGTGACGGCGGCGCGCGTGCTGGCGACGGCGGCCCACTCGCAGGGGCAGCCGGCATGACCCGACCCCGCCCCGGCGCCCGCCCCGTCCCAAGACTCGACGCAATAGCCGGGTTCCCCCACCTGGCTGCCGGCCGTTGCCCGACCCCGGCGTCGGCGACGGCCGGCTTCCCTTCTCCGGCCGCGGCGCCATCCCGGCGCCTTCGCGGCCCGTGCCATCCCCGGAGGCAGACATGGTCGACGTGACCCGATCCGACGCATTCCGGCCCGGCCGCTCGCGGTCGGCGACGCTGGAATACCAGATCTACTTCGCCGTGACCTTTCTGATCTTGCTGCCGGTCTTCCTGGCGGCGCGGCTGCTGCCGCGGCGATGGCACCCCTATCCGGCGGTGCGCGAGATGCGCCGCACGCCGTTCGGCGAGGCCCGGGCGGCAGCCGGAATGATCGTCCCGTTCGTCTTCATGGGCTGAGCGGGGCCACGAGATCCGCCGGCTTCGGCCGAGCGGGTACCAAAGTCGGGGCCTGACTGCCCCGACGATCCCAGCCGCGCGGGATGGGCGCGGCGGCGGCCGAAAGGCCCGAGGAAAGGAGTGCAGCCCGTATGGCTGACAACACGAAAGGCTCCTTGTCCGGCCTCACCGACAGCGAGGCCAAGGAGTTCCACGACATTTTCATCCGCAGTTTCCTGATTTTCGTCGGGATCGCGGTGGTGGCGCACATCCTCGCGTGGATGTGGCGGCCGTGGCTTCCGGGCCCCGGCGGCTATCAGAGCGCGATGCTGGACGCCACGACGATGGCCCAGCAGGCGATGACCCTGCTGGTCTAGGAGGACGACAACATGTGGAAAGTCTGGCTTCTTTTCGACCCGCGCAGGACGCTGGTGGCGCTGTTCACCTTCCTGTTCGTCCTCGCGATCGTGATCCATTTCATCCTGCTCAGCACGGACCGGTTCAACTGGCTGGAAGGCCCGTCGAACGCCGGCGCCGCGGCCCAGCAGATGTCGCCGATGCCCGGCAACGACGGCTGACGCAAGGCTGGATCACGGCCACCCCGGCGGCGGTGGAGACGGGGCGGATCCTTCCGACCGCTCCCCTTCGCCGCCGCCTCGGCGGCCTCCGCCGGAGGCCACCGACCAAAACGGGCTGACGACCGGAGAATTCGCCCATGGCCATGCTCAGTTTCGAAAGGAAGTATCGCGTACGCGGAGGAACTCTCGTCGGAGGGGATCTGTTCGATTTCTGGGTGGGTCCGTTCTATGTGGGGTTCTTCGGCGTTACGACGATCTTCTTCACGGTCATCGGTACCGCGCTGATCCTGTGGGGCGCGGCGCTGGGGCCGACCTGGAATCCGTGGCTCATCAACATCGAGCCGCCGCCGCTGGAATACGGCCTCAGCTTCGCTCCCCTGAAGGAGGGCGGGCTGTGGCAGCTGATCACGATCTGCGCGATTGGCGCCTTCGTCTCCTGGGCGCTGAGGCAGGCGGAAATCGCCCGAAAGCTCGGCATGGGACTGCACGTTCCCGTGGCGTTCAGCTTTGCGATCTTCGCCTACATCTCGCTGGTGGTGATCCGCCCGGTCCTGCTGGGGGCCTGGGGGCACGGTTTCCCCTACGGCATCTTCAGCCACCTCGACTGGGTGTCGAACGTCGGCTACCAATACCTCCACTTCCATTACAACCCGGCACATATGCTGGCGGTGACGTTCTTCTTCACGACGACGTTCGCCCTGGCGCTGCACGGGTCGCTGATCCTCTCCGCGGTCAATCCCCGCAAGGGGGAGCCTGTCAAGTCGCCGGAGCACGAAGACACGTTCTTCCGCGACTTCATCGGCTACTCGATCGGAACCCTCGGCATCCATCGCCTGGGGCTGCTCCTGGCGCTGAACGCCGGGTTCTGGAGCGCGATCTGCATCATCATCAGCGGTCCGTTCTGGACCCGCGGATGGCCGGAATGGTGGGGCTGGTGGCTCAACCTGCCGATCTGGAGCTAGCGGGGAGCGTCGACCGATGGCCACATATCAGAACATCTTCACCCAAATCCAGGTGCGGGCCGCCGGCGGCGAGGAAGCCCCGGCCCTGCCCGACGGTCTCTACGACCGCGTCGGCAAGGTGCGGCACTCGCACCTGTTCGGACGCATCGGCAATGCCCAGATCGGGCCGATCTATCTCGGCTGGTACGGTCTGGCGTCGCTGATCTGCGGCTTCGTCGCGATCGAGATCATCGGCCTCAACATGCTGGCGTCGGTGGACTGGAACATCCTGGAATTCCTGCGCCAGCTGCCCTGGCTGGCCCTGGAGCCGCCGCCGCCCGCCTATGGCCTCACGCTGATGCCGCCGCTTGCCGAAGGCGGCTGGTGGTTGATGGCGGGCTTCTTCCTGACCATGGCAATCATTCTGTGGTGGGTCCGCACCTATCGCCGAGCGATCGCGCTCGGCATGGGCACCCACGTCGCCTGGGCGTTCGCTTCGGCGATCTGGCTCTACCTGGTGCTGGGTTTCATTCGGCCGATCCTTATGGGCAGCTGGGGCGAGGCGGTGCCGTTCGGCATCTTCCCGCACCTGGACTGGACCGCGGCCTTCTCGATCCGCTACGGCAACCTTTTCTACAATCCCTTCCATGCCCTCTCGATCGTCTTCCTCTACGGTTCGACGCTGCTGTTCGCGATGCACGGCGCGACGATCCTGGCGGTCAGCCGGCTCGGCGGCGACCGCGAGATCGACCAGATCGTCGATCGCGGCACCGCGTCAGAACGCGCAGGGCTGTTCTGGCGCTGGACGATGGGCTTCAATGCCACCATGGAATCCATCCATCGGTGGGCCTGGTGGTTCGCGGTCCTGACGACCCTGACCGGCGGTATCGGCATCCTTCTGACCGGCACCGTGGTCGACAACTGGTACCTGTGGGCGGTCAAGCATGACTTCGCGCCCAGCTACCCGCAGGTCTATCCGTCGGTGACCGAGGATCCGGCCCTGCTGTCAGGAGGTGCCCAATGATCCCCCCGATCCCGCCCTTCGTGAAGTGGCTCGGGCTGACCGTCACGGCCGCGCTGGTGGTCCTCGCGGTGCTCGCCCTGCCGCTGTCGACGACTTCGGTCCAGACCGGCTTTTCCGGCACGGGCATGGTCCAGACGCTCAACGCCAACACGATCGAGGCGCAGTTGGCGAGCCTGAACGTGCCCGAGCCGCCGTGGCCGCTGGAAGGGACGCAGGAAGGTCCCTTGGCCTCCGAGGTCTACGAGAACGTGCCCGTCCTCGGCCATCTGCCGGCCGCGCAGTTCGACCGGCTGATGGCCTCGATCACCGAATGGGTGTCTCCCGAGCAGGGCTGCGCCTATTGCCACGGGGACTCCGGCAACTTCGCCGCCGACGACATCTATACCAAGGTCGTCTCCCGGCGGATGTTCCAGATGACCATGACCATCAACGCCGACTGGGAGACCCACGTCGCGCCGGCGGGCGTCACCTGCTACACCTGCCACGAAGGTCAGCCGGTGCCTGCCAACATCTGGTTCAGCAATCCCCTGGCCGAACGGGAAGTGGCGATGGCCGGCGATCTGGCGGGGCAGAACATCGCCGCGCCGGAGATCACCTATGCCTCGCTGCCGATGGATCCGTTCACCGCCTTCCTGGTCGATGACAACGACATCCGGGTGATCGGCGACACGGCCCTGCCCACCGGCAACAATCGGTCGATCAAGCAGACCGAGTGGACCTACAGCCTGATGATCCACATGTCGGATTCGCTCGGCATCAACTGCACCTACTGCCACAACACCCGCGCCTTCTCGAGCTGGGAAGAGAGCCCGCCGGCGCGCGCCACGTCGTGGTACGGCATCCGCATGGTGCGGGAGCTGAACAACGAGTACCTGATCCCGCTGCAGTCCACCTATCCGGACTACCGGCTGGGCCCGCTGGGCGATGCGCCCAAGGCCAACTGCGCCACCTGCCACAACGGCATCTACAAGCCGCTGTTCGGCACGAACATGGTGGACGACTTCCCTGGGCTGTTGGCCCCGGGGCCGGACCAGCAGGGATCGGACCAGCAGGCGGCGACGACGCAGTAGCCGTCCGCCCGGGCACAGCGCCCGGCCCTTCCGGGTCCCTCCCCCCGGACCGAAACCGCCGCCCCGATCGCTCGGGGCGGCGACTTTTTTTTCGCACCACCGGCTGACAGACGCGCGAGGCTCCCCGCCCGGCGAGGCATGCCTCTGACACCTGTGGTTCAGGCGTCCTCGCCCTCGATGTCGGCACCCTCGCGGACGAAATGCTCCAGCCGCACCACCTTGGTGTCGCTGACGAACATGACGCCGGAGTTCTTCTCCAGGAGCGGCTTCAGGCCCGACGCGATCTTTCGGATCGCATCGTCCGTCGCCACCGCCAAAAACATCACCAGGCTGGCGCGGTCATTGAACAGCAGCCGGCCCTCCTGGAAGCCGTGATGCCCCATTCCGGCAATGTTCCGGATCAGGGTATAGCCCGTCGTCCCCGACCGATCGAGAAGATCCGACACGAACGCCTGACGGTCGCCCTTGACGATGATCTCGATCTTCTTGAGGTCGTGGAAAACCAGTTCGTCGTCCCCCGGCGTCATGCCGTCACCTCCTCCGTCACGTGGCCGATCTCGGCCGTTCCATCGGTGCCACCCGCCGTCGCCACCGGCACCCGCGGCGCCGCCGGACGCGTCTCGCCGATCGGCCGCCATTGGCCGGACCGATCGCGCCGGAGCTGGCGGCCGGTCTCCGGATCGACCGCCATCAGCGCCACCCAGCCGTTGCCGAACAGGGTCTGGAGGATGGCGTTGCGCCCGATCACGTCCTCGATCCGGTCGACCGGGGCCTGCACCACGGTCATCAGCCGCAGCGGCTCATGATAGGGCGTGCCGTCCGCGCTCATCACCGACTGCAGCGGCAGGCCGGTCATCAGGTCGCTGCCGTTGCCCTGCATCACGCCGACGCCGCCGACGACGGTGTGGGTGATCTTCGATCCGGCGCCGTAGACCGCGTTGTCGACGGTCGAGAAGAAATACTGGGTGTTGATCCACTCGGCCACCACCATGGGGGCGGTCAGGATCACCTCCAGGAACGTCCCGTCCTCGTCGGCGCGCCAATCGTAGCTGTGCAGGAAACAGCGACCGTCGAGGTCGATCTCCCGGGTCAGCGACCGGTGGCCGACGATGAACCCGGCATTGCGCGCCAGCGCCCATTCGGGCCGCACCTGGGCCCAGTCCGCGGCCCGAGTCTCGACCGCCGCGACCGCCGCCGGCCCGGCGAGGTCGCCCCCCGCCCCCGGCAGCCGGCGCGTACGCTCCGCCGCCGCGGCGGCCTGGGCGGCGGCAAGGTGCCGGCGCAGCCGGGCCAACCGCCCCCCCAGGGCGCCGATGCCCTCCGCCGGCTCGAACACCGTGACCGCATCCGTGGTCGTGTTGTGCTCCGCCGCCAGGAACAGGGTCTCCGCCGGGATCGTCAGCCCACGGGCGGCCAGCCGCGCCCGGACCACGGGGTCGTTCAGGATCGCTGCCATGGCGCGGGCGTTCGGCCCGCCCCGATGCCCGCCACAGGCGCCGCAGTCCAGGCCCGCGGCGAACGGGTTGTTCACCGTGGCGCCGCCATGCCCGGTCAGCACGACCAGCGGCGCGAAGCCGGTGGTCAGCCCCATGATCCGCAGCGAAACCTCGGCCACCTCGACCCGCTCGGCCTCCGACAGACCGGCCGGGACGTGCTCGTGCCCATGATCGCCGGCGTGAGCGTGAGCGTCACCGTCACCATGCCCGGCCCCGTCGCCGCCGCACGTCTCGAGCGCGACCTGCGGCACCAGCGCCACCTCCGGCACGACCCGGCTGCGCGCCGCCGCAAGCGCCCGCCTGAAGGCACCCGGTGCCAGCGTGCGGCCGACCATCGCCGCACCGAACACGGCCCCCGACGCCTCGACGAAGGCGAACGCGCCGGCAACGCTGTTCTTGAGGGCGGAAACCAGTCCGCGCAGCCCAGCCAGCCGCCGCCGTCCGGCCAGGTGCCGGTCGCCGTCCGCCTCGCCGCCCGCCGGCGGCGCCTCTGGGACGCGGAACTTCGGCGACAGCAGAACGGGACAGGACGCATAGCCCCGGGCGGCGCCGAACGGCTCGACCGCCGCGGCGAGGCCGAAGAAGCCGGCGAAACCCAGCGTCTCATAGGGACCGACCCCCTCCAGATGCCGGCGCAGGACCTCGGAGCGCACGTCGATGCAGAACACGAGCTGCGCCTCAGGCATGGCCGGGCCCGGCTTCGGCGGCCGGCTCAGCCGCTCGGACAGGCCACGGCGCCAGGTCTCCTCCCAGGCCTCCAGCCAGATCGCGGCGTCCGGCCAGTCCGGCGCGACATCCTCCGGCGCCGGATCGGCGGCGGGCCGCGGCTCCGCGCCGAACTGCCGGGTCAGGACCAGCCGCACGGCCAGATAGTCGGCCAGCGTGATCGGTGCCGTCCGCGCCGACGGATGCCCGGCCTCCTGGCCCCGCCAGCGAATGTACCCGGCCCAGCCGGGCAGGGCCGCCAACTGCGCCGTCAGCACGCCCTCACGCGCCTCGTTGGCGACCGGCGACAGCAGGCCCAGAAGGGCGTCGACGGGGTCGTCCGGCAGGGCGGCGATCGCCACGGCTTCCGGGATGTCGGGATCGAACCGGGCGAGCCGCTTCCAGGCCCGGTAGAAGCCCAGGTGCCGGTCGGGCATCGGCCAGCCGGCCTGACCCTCGTCCACGAAGGCGACAAGCCACTTGATCAGCACCCGATCCGCCGGCGACGGCGGCGGCGCCTCGGCGGCGGCTTCCGGCGCGGGCTCGGCCACCGGCGGCTGCGGCGCGTCGGCGCGACCATGGGCGGCGGCGACCTCGGCCAGGACGTCCGGATCGATCCGGCCTTCGGCGTAGGCCCGGGCGACCATCCCGCGCATCGGCCAGCCCCGCCCGCCGAACAGCGCGGCCCCCTTGGCCACGGCAGCTTCGAACGGCAGGCCCTCCAGGCCCTGGAGCGGGTTCGCGGCGATGAAGCGGTCGAGCGGCCAGTACGGCGTCACCACCGATGCGGCATTCTCGATCCGGGCCAGCAGGCGCGTCTTGTCAGGCATGATAGGCCCTCCGATGCTCGGTGACGGTCGCGGACGCGGGCGCGGCGGCGGTCAGCAGCCGGGCATAGAGCGCCCCCGCCTTGCGATGCGCGCCGGCCAGGACGGCCGCCCAGGCGACGACGAACACCGCCGCGACCAGAAGATGGACGATCGACAGCGGCTGCGGCGCGACCAGCCCCGGGACCGGCGCCAGCGCTGCCTCCGCGAGGCGGACCATCCCGCCATAGAGGCCTCCGGTCAGCGCCAGCACCGCCGGAACGGCGAAGAAGGCGGTCGGCGCGGCCCCGAGGGCCCGGATCAGCCCGGGCCCCGCCTGCGCGGCGGCCAGCGCGGCGAACAGCACGAGCACCAAGCCGGCGTCCAGCCCCCCCGTCCCCTTGCCGCTGACCAGCGCGAAGGCGACACCGCCGGCCAAGGCCCCGATCGCGCCCAGTGCCAGGGTCCGGCCCCTCGAGGCCGGCGCGGGCAGCGGTTCCGCCTTGGCGCCGACCGCGGCGACGGCCGAGCCGGCGCCCAGGAACAGCGCTGCCTTGTAGAGGCCGTGCAGCACCAGATGCGCCATCGCCGCCGCGAAGAAGCCCAGGCCGCACTGCAGGACCATGAAGCCCATCTGCGCGGTGGTCGAGCAGGCGAGCTGGCGCTTCACGTCGGCCTGGACCAGCGCCATGGCCGCGCCGGCGAGGGCGCTGACCGCGCCGAGGACGAAGATCGCCGTCATCGCCACCGGCACAGCCTCCACCACCGGGGCGAACCGCGCCAGCAGGATGCCGCCGGCATTGACCAGGCCAGCGTGCATGAAGGCCGAAACCGGCGTCGGCGCGGTCATCGATGAGAGCAGCCAGCGGTGGAACGGCACCAGGCCGCACTGGATCGCCGCGGCAATGGCCAGCAGGACGACCGCGGCCACCACCGGCACCGCATCGGCGCCTCCGACCGCGGCGATCGCACCGGAGATCGTGGCCTCCCCCGTCTCAAGCCCCAGCAGCAGCAGGGCCAGCGCCAGGGCGCCGCCGCCGATCAGGAACCGGCCGCGGGCCAGTCGCGCGGCCGCCTGCGCCTGGGGCCAGCTGCGGACATGGCCGATCAGGTCGGCCAGCAGCCAGCCCATGCCCAGCCACGCCGCGGCAAACAGCAGCATGTGATCGGCCGCGAGCAGCAGGAGAACCACGCCGGTCAGGCCGGTCAGGCGCTTGAAGAAGCCCGCGAACCGCGCGTCGCCGTCCATGTAGCGGCGGGCGAACACGTGGACGACGCCGCTGACCAGCGTCACCGCCGCGGCCAGGAACAGGGTCAGTTCATCGACCGCAAAGGGACCGAAGCGCCAGACAGGGTCGGCAACGCCGCCGACCGCACCGAGCGCGGCGGCGGCGAACAGCGCCCCGATGACCAAGGGGGAATAGCGGCTCATGCGAGACTCCACGTCCATCTCTCCGACAGGCGGGCGGTTTCTCGCACACGCGGAATATCCTGCAAAACAAATTTATCGGATATTTCTTATCAGTTTTACCGATAAAAAGGCGCCTGCTCCTCGATGAAGCGGGCCAGCGCCTCGGCGGCCGGGGACGGGCGCGGCCCGCGCAGCAGGCAGATCTCCGCGTCCCGCAGCGGCGGCCAGCCGGCCGGATCCCCGGGGCGACCCGGCTCGTGCCCCACCAGCCCTTCCGGAACCATCGACCGGGGCAGCACGGTGACCCCCAGCCCGGCCTTCACCGCCGCGACCGTGCCGGCGAAGCTTGGGCTGGAATAGGCGACCTTCCAGGCGATGCCGGCATCGTCCAGGGCATGGGTGGCGCGACCGCGATAGACGCAGGGCGGCGGCGACAGCACCAGCGGCAGGGGACGGCCGGGCGCCCGGGGAAGACCGTCGAGCGCGCCCTCCCGGCCGGAGCCGGCCCAGACCAGCCGCTCGCGCCACAGCGGCCGGGCGTCGGGGTAGAGGTCGTCGGGATCCTGCTTGATGACGATCAGGTCATAGTCACCGGCTTCGTAGCCGTCGATCAGCCGCAGCGTCAGATCACAGTTGACGTTGAGCAGCACGCCCGGATGCGCCTGGGAGAATGCGGCCAGGATGTCGGGCAGGTAGCGGGTGGCGAAGTCCTCGGGCGAGCCGAACCGCACCTCGCCCGCCACCTCGGGCGTGCGAAAGCGCTCCAGCATGGCGTCGGACAGCTGGATCATCTGCCGGGCATAGCCGAGCAGCCGCTCCCCGTCGGGCGACAGGCGGACATTGCGCTTGTCCCGGTCGAACAGGGTGCAGTCGAACAGCGCTTCCAGCTTCTGGATCTGGGCGCTGACCGCCGACTGCGACCGCCCGACCTTGGCCGCCGTGCGCGAGAAGCTGCAGGTCTCCGCCAGCGCCACGAAGGTGCGCAGGAGCGCGGTGTCGACGTCGTGCATGGGCCGGGTTCCGCAAAGGACTGCGGCATTGATGGGGTGCCCGCGGTTCGGGCGCAAGAGGCGGCATCCCGGCCGTCGCCCCCACCGCCCGCCCGGCGGCCTGGTCGACCTATGGCACCCGGCGGCGGTCCGGCGTCGTGGCGGCGACGGTTTCCGCGGCGATCACCCGGCGGGCAAGCCGGCGGCCGCCGGGCGGGCGGCGCGACGGCACCGCGCGGCGGCCGGCCGCCGCGCCCGACGCGACCGCCGCCTCGCTGCCGCGCCGCGGCCGCAGCGCCCAGCGCCAGAGCGCCGTATCCGGCACCGGAAGGATGAAGAACAGGTGCTCGATCACCGCCAGCGCCAGAAGGCTCGCCACCAGCGTCAGGCCCGCAACGTCGAAGGCGGTCGCTCCGGGCGCCGCCGCGGCCCTGGCCATCCACGCCACCACCACCGACGGCACAACGATCGACACCGGCAGCAGCCAGTTCGCCGGGGCGCGGCGGAAATAGCTCTTGAGATAGGCGAGGTGCTCCGGCAGGAACTCCTCCGCCAGCTTGGCGACGCCCAGGAAGATGTTGAGCTTCGCGCTCAACCGCATCAGCCAGAGAACCAGGAAGGTCCACAGGCCCACCTGGTTGGGCTGCCCCCAGGTGATCGCCGCGATCGCCAGCACGGTGGCGGCGATCGCCAGCTCGTGATGGTCGACCGCCTTGAACGCGCTGACGAACCGCGCCCGCCCCCGGGCCGCCGGCGGGCAGGCCGTCCTGCGGGAGCCGGTGACGAAGCCGAGCAGGAAGCCCGCCTCGTGCCACGCCCAGACCATGAGCGCGCTGCTAAAGGCGCAGAACGCCCCCGCCACCGTGGGAAGGTCGCGGCTGGCGGCGAGGCCGATCAGCCCCGCCGTCGCGACCGCGCTGACGGCAGCGAAGCTCCAGGCCCGGCCGCGGGCCGGCAGGCCGACCAGCAGCAGGATAGCGCCGGTGCTGAACCACCAGACGAACAGCACATAGGCCACCGGAACGCCCACCGCCGTCATCGGCCCTCGCCTCCTTCAGCCCGCCCCCTCGGGGACGCTCGCCGTCCCGCTACCAGGCCGGCACCAGCCGGCTTTCCGCCGGCAGCACGTTCGGCTTGACCGGCAGCAGGTAGAGACGGCCGATCGTCGCCGCCGCGCCGACGGTCAGCACCGCGCGCTTCGCCCAGCCGGCGACGCCGCCCTGGCGCCTGGCGGCGTCAATGCCGTCGGCCAGCCGGCACAGCCGGTCCAGCCCCGCCTTGAAACGCGGGTTGTCGATGTCGAGCGTCAGCGGGAAGACCTGCTTGGAGATCTCCGAGCAGATCCGGAACACCTGCATGCCGTAGTCGCTGGGATCGATGCCCAGGGCGCGGTGGAACGCCGGCCGAGAGTGATCGCGGACATACATCGTCGCGAACACGGCGAGCAGGAAGAACCGCACCCAGAGCTTGTTGAGGCCCTGAAGGACGTGCGGGTTCGCCCGCATCAGCAAGGCGAAGGCTTCGCCGTGCCGGAACTCGTCGTTGCACCACTCCTCGAACCACTTGAAGATCGGGTGGAAGCGGCGGTCCGGATTGCGCTGCAAGTGCCGGTAGATCGTGATGTACCGGGAATAGCCGATCTTCTCCGACAGATAGGTCGCGTAGAAGATGAACTTCGGCTTGAAGTACGTGTACTTCTTGGCCTTGGTCAGGAAGCGCAGGTCGACCCCGATCTCGAAGTCCTTCAGCGCATCGTTGATGAAGCCGGCATGGCGTGCCTCGTCCCGGCTCATCAGCTTGAACAGCTGGCAGATCTCCTTGTTCTTGCCGCGCTTGCGCATCTCGGCATAGAGCACGCAACCGGAAAATTCGGCCGTCAGGGAGCTGACCAGGAAGTCCTCGAACTCCTTGCGGAGATCGGCGGGCATGGCGTCGATGTCGAGATCCCATTCCGACGTTCGGACGAAGTGCCGCCTGTTCGGATCGCTCTCCATCTCCGCGATCAGCGCGTCCCATTCCGCGCGGACCGGTGTCACGTCGATCGCGTCCAGCGCGTCGAAGTCGGTGGTATAGAAGCGCGGGCTGAGGACGGTGCTCTCCTGCGCCCGGCGCGTCGACTCGTTGATCATGGGTTCGTCCACGACGGCCGCGGTCATAGCGTCCTCCTCTCGGTGAAGCTGAATTCCAGCAGCTCCATGAATTCCAGATCGCCGGTCATGCGGGTCCACAGCCGCTCCAGCGGTCCTGCGCGGACCACCGTCGCGACCCGGCGCTCGCGCACCACCTCGCCGTAGGGGGGGCTGATCGGCTGGCCGTGAACCAGCACCTCGTCGCCGGGATGGATCGGGATGTCCCCGTCCAGTTCGACATGGGCGTGCAGGCTTTCGAAGCGGTGCGACACCTCGACGGTGCAGCCGACATCGAACCGGCGGGCGGTGGGCGCGGACGGTGCCCCGGTGGCGTCGTCGTGCAGGGTCTCCGCGGTCATGGCAGGGCCTCCGCAGCGTTCAGCAGGCCGGCGAAGGCCTGCGCGTTGGTCGGACCGAAGGCGTCGAGCTCGACCTTTCGGCCGGTCGTCGGGTCGTGCAGGGACAACGTGCCGTTGGCCCAGCGCGTCAGCACGAAGGGCGGCTCCGCGCTCACCGAATGCAGCATGCGCTCGCGCGCCATGCCGCGCATCACGCCGCGGATGAAGCCGTTGCTCTCCGGCGGGATGGTCGCGACCAGGCGGCCGGAGGCGGCCTCGGTCACCGTGATCGAGCCGTCGGCGTTGTCGGCGAATCCCAGTGCCGTTTCGATCACCGGCGTCGAGGCCGGCATCCTCACGGTGCCCACATCCGCATAGCGCCCGGCCGCGGCGAATGCGATCGATGCCAGCACGAGGATCCCGGCAGCGATCAGCACGCCGCGCGGAAACCGCTGCTGGGTGGTCAGCGGTCGGACGCCATGCGTCGGCCCGCGTGGAATGGAACTGTCGGTCATTGGACGATCCCCCGATCTTGCGTCCGCCTACTCGGCAGCCGTGGCGACGGCGCCGGCATCGTACCGGCGGCTGTCGGAACCGGTCGGCATCACTGCCCGCCCACCGTGGTAGGCAACCAGCGCCCGGCCGAGGATCTCGGCGACCCGTTCGGCGTTCGGCACCGCGCGCAGCGTCGGCTCGGCCCGGCGCAGCTTCCACGGCCGGACATGGGGCCAGAGATGCAGCCAGGCCAGCCGATCCCGGCCGGCCAGCGTCAGCGAAATGTCGCCGGCCCCGCTGGGAAACCGCCGCAGGCCCGCCTGGCCGATCTTCTCGAACGGCAGGTTGAAGGTGACCGGAAGGGCGATGCCGATCCGCAGCACGACGCGGCGGTCCGTGATCGTGTAGACCGAGGTCCGGCCGGTCAGCCAGGCCAGGCCGCAGAGCACGGCGATCGCCGCCGCCGCGACCGGGGCGAGGACCACGCCCTCGCCCAGGGCGGCGCCGATCGCCGCCCCGTCGGCCATCGAGGTGGCCGTCGTCCAGCCATAGAGCAGGGCGAAATAGACCGCCACCAGCCGGACGTGGAACACCTGGAACGCCAGGGTCTGCCAGCGCGGCTCGCCTTGCCACAGCATCCGTTCCCCTTTCGGCAGCCGCTCCGGGAGGCCCCGGACCGGCTCGAAGGCGAAGTCGTCGTGGCCCTCGGCAGTCATAGCACCGGCCCCATGCGCTCGCGGTTGGCATAGAGGAAGCCGCCGGAGAAGAAGGCGACGATCCGCTCCTCCTCCATCAGGGTGACCCGGTCGTCGGCCTGGATCACCGGCGCGCGGGTGAAGTGTTCCGCATTGACCGCGCTGACCTCGATCCGCTGGCGCCACCGGCTCAGCTTCGCCAGCGCCATCGGCACCAGCACCCGCCGCGGCGCGGCGCCTTCGGCCGGCGCCTCGCCGGCGGTCACCTCGACCTCCAGGTATCGGATCATCTGCTCGCCGACGTCGACCCAGATGTCGTGCACCGTTCCGGCGATCATGCCGTCATGGCCGGCGACCGGCAGGCCGCGCGGGTCGACGTCCTGGCGCGAGACCATGAAGTCCTGCGCGACGCTCATCGGCACGATCTTGGGGTGGCCGTTGAAGGTCAGCTCCGGCTCGTCCGGCCGGATGGCGTACGCTGCCGGACCGACACCGTCGAGCATCGGGTCGCCGGTCGGCTCCAGCGGCGCGCCGGCCCAGGGCGCCACCGGCTTGGCCTTGACCTCGCGGGTGTCGCGGCGGGCATAGTCGGGCGCGAGAACCTCGCCGCCGAACGGCTTCTTGAAGACCTTCGCCTTGGGCATCCAGACCGGGCCCGGATCGTCGATATGACCGGTCGCCTCGTATTCCAGGGGATAGCCTTCGCGACGGTCCTCGCGGCGCAGATAGAAGATCAGGCCCGCGAAGAACAGCCAGAAGGCGTAGAGCACCACCTGGGCTACGTCGATGTGTTGGGTAATCGCGCCGGTTGGCATGATCAGGTCCTCCTCGAGGGGGGCTAGCCGGGGAACTCGGCCAGACCGAACTTCCGGGATGGGTGCGGCCGGTCGGGACCGGCGTAGCGGGCGAGTGGTCCGATCGCGACGAGCGCGGCGAACAGCAGGGCGATCTCGATGTGGTAGACGGCGCTGTAGCCGGCCGACGGGTCGGTGATGGCGGGACCCAGCGCGCCGCGGGCGGCCAGCGCCGTCACGAGGTCGCGCAGGCCGCCGCCGGCCGCGATCGCCAGGCCGGCCGCGGTCGCCTGCACGGCGCCCCAGGCGCCCAGCGCCATGCCGCCGAACCCGGTCCCCGCGAGGTTCATCGCGGCGGTCAGCGTCCCGACGGCGAACAGGCCGCCGCCGAAGCCGATCAGCACCGTGCCGGCGCGGAACAGCAGGGGCGAGTTCAGCGGCGCGGCGAAGATCACCACCGAGAAGGCGACGATGCCGACCAGCGCGCCATAGGCGGCCAGCCGGTGCGGGTCATGGCCGCGCCCGAGCGCCCGCGCCGCCAGCGCGAAGCCGCCCAGCGTGCCGCCCGCGAGCAGTGCCGTCAGCGCGGTCGTCGCCCCGACCGAAAGCCCCAGGATCTCGCCGCCATAGGGCTCGAGCAGGATGTCCTGCATGCTGAACCCGGCGGTGCCGAGGCCGACCGCCACCAGCAGCCGGCCGGACCGGCCGTCGGCGGCGAAGGCCGACCAGGCCTCGCGGAAGCTCGGCCGGGGCAGGTCGTGCCGGGTGCGCGCCGGGTCCCGCGCCTCCTGCTTCCACAGCGCGAGCAGGTTGAGCACCATGGTCAGCGCGGCGGCGCCCTGGATCACCTGGATCAGCTTGACATGGGTGAAGTCGCGCAGGAGCCATCCGAACGCCAGCGCGCTGCCGACCATCCCGACCAGCAGCATGACGTAGAGCAGCGCCACGACCCGCGGCCGGCTCTCCTCGGGCGCCAGGTCGGTGGCGAGCGCCAGGCCCGCGGTCTGGGACGTGTGCATTCCGGCGCCGACCAGCAGGAAGGCGAGCGCCGCCCCCACCTGTCCGGTCCACACCGGACCGTTGCCGCCGCCGGACAGCACCAGCAGCGCGAACGGCATGATCGCGAGGCCGCCGAACTGCAGCAGCGTGCCCATCCAGATATAGGGAACCCGCCGCCAGCCCAGCACCGACCGGTGCGTGTCCGACTTGAACCCGATCAGCGCCCGCAAGGGCGCAAACACCAGCGGCAGCGCGACCATGACCGAGACCAGCACCGTCGGGACGCCCAGCTCGACGATCATCACCCGGTTGAGCGTGCCATTGAGCAGCACCAGCGCCATGCCCGCCGACACCTGGAACAGCGCCAGCCGCAGCAGCCGGCCGAGCGGCAGCTCGGCACTCGCCGCGTCGGCGAAGGGCAGCAGCCGCGGGCTCAGCCGCGCGAAGGCCGGAACCAGGAGGCGGTTCGGGCGGATCATCGGGCGACCAGCTCCATCGCCTGCGAGGTGTAGAAGCCGCTGACCACCCGCTCCGTCCGGTTCGGGCGCCAGGCGGCCAGGCCGTCGTGGCGTTCGATCCGGCGGCGCAGCGCCGCCTCGGCCACCGGCTCGATCGCCGGAGCCCGGTCGCCCCTCGGGAACAGCCGGCCGACCGCGTGCATCGCCGTCAGGGCGGGCGTGCGCGGGGCGAAGGTGAAGACGACCGAGGCGTCGCGGGTGCGCGGGTCCAGCCGGTCGGCCAGGCCGTCGAGCATCCGAACCATGTCCGGCGCCTCATAGTGGATCAGGCTGTCCATCGCCACGACGTGGTCGAACGCGCCGAAGTCGTCGCGCAGCATGTCGCCGACCCGGAAGTCGATCGACCCGGCGCCGTGGCCGGCGACCAGATCCGCCGGCAGCCGCTCCTGCGCCAGGGCGACCAGGGTCGGCGACAGGTCGATCGCCACCACCTCCGCGCCGCGCCGGGCCGCCTCGACCGCCAGCGCCCCGGTGCCGCAGCCGGCATCGAGCAGGCGCCGGCCGGCGAGGTCGGCGGGCAGCCAGTCGAGGAGCGTCGCGCGCATCCGGTCGCGACCGGCGCGCACGGTGGCACGGATGCCGCTGACCGGCGCGTCGGAGGTCAGCCGCGACCATGCCTCGGCCGCGGTGCGGTCGAAATAGTGCTCCAGCTGGCTCAGCCGCTTCTGGTAGGTCGCCGAGGTCATCGCCCCTGCCCCTCCGCTCACTCGTAGCCCAGGAAGTCGAACAGATCGCGATCCTTCATCGGCGTCGCGGGGCACGGCTCGACGCCCTCCCACAGCATGGTGGCGAGCTTCATGTATTCGTCCTGGACGGCCTTGATCTCCGGCGCGTCGCCCATCTCGAACAGGGTCGCCTTCTTCAGGCGGCTCTTGCGGATCGCATCGAGGTCGGGGAAATGCGCCAGCCGGCGGATGCCGGTCGCCTCGGCGAACCGATCGATCTCGTCGGTGCCGGTGCTGCGGTTGGCGATCACGCCGCCGACCCGGACCTCGTAGTTCTTCGCCTTGGCCTGGATCGCCGAGATGATCCGGTTCATGGCGAAGATCGAATCGAAGTCGTTGGCGGCGACGATCAGCGCCCGGTCGGCGTGCTGCAGCGGCGAGGCGAAGCCGCCGCACACCACGTCGCCCAGCACGTCGAACACCACCACGTCGGTGTCCTCGAGAAGATGATGCTCCTTCAGCAGCTTCACCGTCTGGCCGACCACGTAGCCGCCGCAGCCGGTGCCGGCCGGCGGACCGCCCGCCTCGACGCACATGACGCCGTTGTAGCCCTCGAAGACGAAGTCCTCCGAGCGCAGTTCCTCGGCGTGGAAGTCGACCGACTCCAGCACGTCGATCACCGTCGGCATCAGCTTCTTGGTCAGGGTGAAGGTGCTGTCATGCTTCGGGTCGCAGCCGATCTGCAGAACCCGCTTGCCGAGCCTGGAGAACGCCACCGACAGGTTGGAGGAGGTCGTGCTCTTGCCGATGCCGCCCTTGCCGTAGACGGCGAAGGTCTTGGCGCCCTCGATCTCCATGGTCGGGTCGAGATGGACCTGCAGGCTGCCTTCGCCGTCGGGACGGCGCGGGCGGGTCGGGCCGGGGATGTGCGTGTCCATGGGTACTCTCTCTCCTCCCGGTGGGCGGTCTCAGGCCGCCACGCCTTCGGTGATGCCTTCGAGGCGGTCCTCGAGTTCCTCGCTGGCGCGCCTGAGCGCCTCCAGCACGGTCTCGTCGGGCGTCCAGTACTGCCGGTCGTGCGCCTCGAGCAGCCGGTTGACGACGCGGGCCGATGCCTTGGCGTTGAGCGTGGCCAGCCGGTCGCGCATCTCCGGGTCGAGAACGAAGGTCTCGGTCAGCTTTTCGTAGACCCAGGGCTGCACCGCGCCGGTGGTGGCCGACCAGCCCATGGTGTTGGTGATCTGCGCCTCGATCTGGCGCACGCCCTCGTAGCCGTGGGCCAGCATGCCCTCGTACCACTTGGGGTTCAGGGTCCTGGTATGGGTCTCCAGGGCGACCTGCTCGGCCAGGCTGCGCACCTTGCCGTCGCCGCGGGTCTGGTCGCCGATATAGGTCGGCGCCGACGTCCCGCGCGCCTTGCGCACCGCCCGGCCGATACCGCCGAGCGTGTCGAAGTAGTGGTCGACCGTGGTGATGCCGAGCTCGACCGATTCCAGGTTCTGGTAGGCGAGTTCCACATCCGCCAGGACGCCGGCCAGTAGGTCGGGCCGGGCGACCGGCGCGCCGGCCCGGCCATAGGCGAAGCACTTGCGCTTGGCGTAGGCGTCGCCCAGTTCGTCCTCGTCCTGCCAGGCGCCGCTGTCGATCAGCTGGTTGACGTTGGAGCCGTAGGCCCCGTCGGCATTGGAGAACACCCTGAGCGCCGCATCCTCCAGCGAACCGCCGTGCTCCGCCTGCCAGGCCAGCGCATGCTTGCGCACGAAGTTCCGCTCGACCGGCTCGTCGGCGCCGGCGGCGAGCCAGGCGGCGTCGGCCAGCAGCTTGATCTGCAGCGGCAGCAGGTCGCGGAAGATGCCCGACAGGGTCATCATCACGTCGATCCGCGGCCGGCCCAGCTCCTCCAGCGGGATCAGCGCCGCGCCTGTCAGCCGGCCGTAGCCGTCGAACCGCGGCCGCGCGCCCATCAGCGCCAGGGCCTGGCCGATCGGCGCGCCCTCGCTCTTCAGGTTGTCGGTGCCCCACAGCACCATGGCCACCGTCTCCGGCAGGCGGTTGCCGTCGGCCATGTGCCGCTCCAGCAGCTTCTCGGCCTGGCGCCGCGCGTCCGCGACCGCGAAGGCCGAGGGCAGCCGGAACGGGTCGAAGCCGTGCAGGTTGCGGCCGGTCGGCAGGATCTCCGGCGTGCGCAGGAGGTCGCCGCCGGGCGCCGGCGGCACGAACCGGCCGTCGAGCGCGCGGATCAGCGCCGGCAGTTCCGAATCCTCGGCCAGCAGGCGGTCGGCCTCCGGCAGGCGCGACAGCTTCTCCAGCGCCGCGTCGTCGAAGGTCAGCCCCGCCTCGGACAGCACCTTCCTCGGCTCGCCGCCGCGGCGCAGCGCCTCGACAAGGGCGCGATCCGGGCGGATGCCCAGGGCGCCCTCTGCCATCGCCGCGAGCATCTCCCCCCGCTCCTCCTCCGACGGCGGGCGGCCGACGACGTGGAGGCCGTGGGGGATCAGCGTGTATTCGAGCTCCAGCACCTTCTCCGACAGGTCGGTCAGGGCGACCGCGACCGCGTCGGGCTCGGCCGCCGGATCCCAGGTCGGAGCGGCCGGAGCCAGATCGAGCTCCGCCGCCTGGGCCTGGATCAGCGGCACCAGGCGGGCCCGTTCGCCTGCGTCGTCCGGCGGCAGGGCGCGCCAGCGGTCGAGCGACGCCTTGAGGTCGAGCAGGCCCTTGTAGAGCCCGGCCTGCGCCACCGGCGGGGTCAGGTAGCTGACCAGCGTCGCCGCCGCCCGGCGCTTGGCGATCGCCCCTTCCGACGGGTTGTTCGCGGCGTAGAGGTAGAGGTTCGGAAGGTCGCCGATCAGCCGGTCGGGCCAGCAGTCGCCGCTGAGGCCGGCCTGCTTGCCCGGCATGAACTCGAGCGCCCCGTGGGTGCCGAAATGCAGCACCGCATGGGCGCCGAAATCCTCCGACAGCCAGCGGTAGAAGGCCGAGAACGCGTGGGTCGGCGCGAAGCCCCGCTCGAACAGCAGGCGCATCGGGTCGCCCTCGTAGCCGAAGCCCGGCTGCACCGCGACGACGACGTTGCCGAACGCGACGCCCAGGACGTGCAGGCTGCGCCCATCGGTGAGCTGCCGGCCCGGCGCAGGGCCCCATTGGGACTCGATCTCGGCGAGATGCGGTTCGCGCCGGACATGGTCGTCGACCGGGATCCGCGCCAAGACGTTGGCGTCGGCGCCGAACTGCTCCGCATTGCCCTTCAGCAGGCGATCGCGCAGCGCGTCCACGCTCTCCGGGACATCGACGCCGTAGCCCTCTTCCCGCAGCCGGATCAGCAGGTTGTACAGGGATTCGAAGACGCCCAGATAGGCCGCCGTGCCGGTCGCGCCGCTGTTCGGCGGGAAGTTGAAGAGGACGATGCCGACCTTTCGCTCCGGCCGCCGCGACCGGCGCAGCGCGACCAGCCGGGCCACCCGGGAGACGAGACGGTCGGTCCTCTCCTGGTCAACGCGCATCTCGCGCACCGAGCCGCCGGCGGTCGCTTCGCCGTCGCGGCCGCCGAACACCATCGGCCCGGTCGCGCCGTCCAGTTCCGGAATCGCGACCATGATCGTCGATTCGACCGGCAGCAGCCCGCGTTCCGAGGCGCGCCACTGGTCGAGCGACTGGAACTCCACCGCATGGGCGGCGACATACGGCACGTCGAGTCGGGTCAGCATCGCCTCGGCGGCGCGCGCGTCGTTGTAGGCCGGGCCACCGACCAGCGAAAAGCCCGTCAGCGACACGACGGCGTCGACGGTGCTGCGGCCGTCCTTCATGAAGAAGGCCTCGATCGCCGGCCGCGAATCGAGCCCGGAGGCGAAACAGGGCACGACGCGCAGCCCCCGCGCCTCGAAGGATCGGATGACGCCGTCGTAGTGCCGGGTGTCGCCCGCCAGCACGTAGGAGCGCATCAGCAGGAGACCGACGGTCCCCGCCTCGCCCGCCCGCACCGGCAGGCGTCCCGTCCGCTCGGCGATCCGGCCCGGCATGTCCGGGTGGTAGAGGCCGACATCCGGGTAGTCCTCCGGCGCCTTCGCCGGCACCGCGCCGCGCAGCACCGCGCGCGGACCGTCGGCGTAGCGGTCGACCAGGAACCGCACCAGGTTGGCGATGTTCACCTCCGACCCCGCCAGCCAGTACTGCAGGGTCAGGAAGTAGGCCCGGACATCCTGGGCCGTGCCGGGAATGTAGCGCAGGATCTTCGGAATCCGCCTGAGCAGCGCCACCTGCTGCGCGCTGGCCGACTGGCGCTTGGTGCTCTTCGGCCGCAGCTGCTTGAGCAGGGAGGTGAGGCCGCTCTGCCCGCCGTCCATGGTGAAGCCGCCCAGCCGGGTCAGCCGGACGATCTCGCTCGCCGAGATGCAGCCGACCATGGCGTCGCAGGACGTGCGCCGCGCCTCCAGGGCCGGCAGCACCGCCTGGATGTGGTCCTCCATGAACAGCATGCTGGCGACCACGATGTCGCCGCGGGCGATGTCGTCGTGGCAGCGCGCCAGCGCGCCCGGATCCTCCGCCCAGTCCGAGGCGGCGTGGTAGCTGAGCTCCAGTCCCGGGATGTCGGCCGCCAGCACCGCGCTCGCACGCTCCGCCGCACCCGCCAGGTGGCGGTCCATCGTCACCACGACGACCCGGATCGATGCCGGATCAGCGGCCGAAATGCGCTTTGGCATCGTAGAGCGTCTCCAGCGTGATCGAGGCGAGGCCGTGGTCGGCCGCGTAGCGTTCCGTGTTGCGCTGGGCCTTGCCGCGGACAAAGAACGGGATCTTGCGCAACTCCTTGCGGGCGTCGTCGGTCCAGACGATCGGCCCCGCCTCGGCGGCTGCCGCCGGCTCGGGAACCGGGGCGGCGGCCTGGTCGCCCGGGACGCCCGTGTCGGCCATCGCCGAAACGGCCGCCGCCGGCTCCGGCGCCGGCTCCGCGGTCGCCGGACGGGCCTGGCCCCGGGCATGGCCGTGGCCGAGATGGGACGGGCCGGCCTCGTCGCGGAACTCGAAGTCCTCGCGGAACATCGCCAAGAGATGCTCCTCCAGGCCCATGGTCAGCGGGTGGACCCAGGTGTCCCAGAGGACGTTGGCGCCCTCGTACCCCATCTGCGGGGCGTAGCGCGCCGGGAAGTCCTGGACGTGCACCGGCGCGGAGATCACCGCGCACGGAATGCCGAAGCGCTTGGCGATGTGCCGCTCCATCTGCGAGCCCAGCACCAGCTCGGGCTGCAGTTCGGCGATCCTGTCCTCGACTTCGAGATAGTCGTCGGTGATCAGCGGCTCGATGCCGTAGGTCTTCGCGGCAGCGCGCACCTCCCGGGCGAACTCCCGGCTGTAGGTGCCGAGGCCGACGACCTCGAACCCGAACTCCTCCGACGCGACCCGCGCCGCCGCCACCGCATGGGTGGCGTCGCCGAACACGAAGACGCGCTTGCCAGTGAGGTAGGTCGAATCGATCGAGCGCGAGTACCAGGGCAGCCGCGACGGCTCGCCCTCCAGCGCCGGGCCGGGATCGATGCCAGCGATATCCGCCACCTCGGCGACGAAGTCGCGGGTGGCCCCGATGCCGATCGGCACCACCGTGGTGCACGGCTGGCCGAAGGTCCGCTTCAGCCACTGGGCCGCGACTCCGGCGATCTCAGGATAGAGGACGACATTGAAATCCGCCTCGCCCAGCGCGGCCAGATCGTTCGGCGTGGCGCCATAGGGGGCGACGACGTGGACGTCGACGCCCAGCCGGTCGAGCAGCTTGGAGACCTCGACGATATCATCGCGATGGCGGAAGCCGAGCGCGGTCGGGCCCAGCAGGTTCGCCTTCGGCCGGGTGCCGTCGGGCCTGACCGGCCGGGGGCTCCCGGGCGCGGGCGCGTGCGGGCCGGCAAGCGCCCGGACCAGCTGGTAGAAGGTCTCCGCCGCGCCCCAGTTCTCCTTGCGCTGATAGCTCGGCAGTTCCAGCGGCACCACCGGCACCGGCAGGCCCAGCGCCTTGGCGAGGCCGGCCGGGTCGTCCTGGATCAGCTCGGCCGTGCAGGACGCGCCGACCAGCATCGCCTGCGGCCGAAATCGCTCGAAGCTGTCGTGCGCCGCGGCCTTGAAGAGGTCGGCCGTGTCGCCGCCCAGGTCCCGCGCCTGGAAGGTGGTGTAGGTGACCGGCGGGCGCTTTTTGCGCCGCTCGATCATGGTGAACAGCAGGTCCGCATAGGTGTCGCCCTGGGGCGCGTGCAACACGTAGTGCACGTTCTCCATCGCCGTGGCGATCCGCATCGCGCCGACATGGGGCGGGCCCTCGTAGGTCCAGACGGTCAGTTGCATCGCGTCAGACCTCCAGCTTCTCGCGGCGGACCAGCGGCCGGGCGAACAGCTCGGCCAGGTCGCCGGCCTGCTCGAAGCCGTGGATCGGCGTGAAGACCAGCTCGATCGACCACTTCGTGGTCAGCCCCTCGACCTCCAGCGGGTTGGCGAGGCCGAGGCCGCAGACCGTCAGGTCCGGGCGCTCGGCACGGCAGCGGTCGAGCTGGTTGTCGACGTGCTGGCCCTCGCTCAGCCGGGTCCCGGCCGGCAGCAGGGCCAGATCCGCGGCCAGGTGCTGGCGGTGCAGATAGGGCGTGCCGACCTCGACCGGCACCATGCCCACTTCCTGCGCGAGGAACCGGGCCAGCGGCACCTCCAGCTGGGAGTCGGGGAAGAAGAAGATGCGCTTGCCGGCCAGACGCTCCCGGTAGCGCTCCAGCGCCTTCCGGGCGCGCGCGCGGCCCGGGCCCACGACCGCCTCGAACCGATCCCGGTCGACGCCGAAGGCCTCGGCGGCGGCGGCGAGCCAGCCCGTGGTCCCCTCGGCGCCGAACGGGAACGGCGCCGCCAGGTGGCGGGCGCCGCGATCCTCCAGCGCCCGGGCGGTGTCGGCGAGGAACGGCTGGGCCAGCAGGTAGCGCGTCTTCGCACCGACCGGCGGCAACTCCGCAACCGTGCGCGACGGCAGGAACCGCGCCGGGATGCCCAGCGCCTCGAAGAGGCGGGCGAACTGGTCCTCCACCACGTCGGGCAGCGCCCCGACCACCAGCAGCGACTCCGCGGCGTCCGCCGCCTCGGCCGGCAGCGGCAGCGTCGGCGCCAGCGCCGCGAGGCAGGCGTCCTCGCCCTGGGTGAAGGTGGTCTCGATGCCGCTGCCGGAATAGTTCAGCACCCGGACCCGCGGGGCGTGCCGGCCGTCGAGCCGCTGCGCAGCCTTCCTCAGATCCAGCTTGATCACCTCCGACGGGCAGGAGCCGACCAGGAACAGCTGCCGGATGTCGGGCCGGCGCTCCAGCAGGCGGTGGACCACCCGGTCCAATTCCTCGTTGGCGTCGGCAAGGCCAGCCAGGTCGCGCTCCTCGATGATCGCGGTGCCGAAGCGCGGCTCCGCGAAGATCATCACCCCCGCCGCCGACTGCATCAGATGGGCACAGGTGCGCGAGCCGACGATCAGGAAGAAGGCGTCCTGGATCTTGCGGTGCAGCCAGATGATGCCGGTCAGGCCGCAGAACACCTCGCGCTGGCCCCGCTCGCGCAGGACCGGGGCGTCGGTGCAGCCGGAGGCCGGCGCGCCGGCTGGGGCGGGACGGGAATCGAGCGGGCTCACGGAGTCGCCTCCATCGCCGGGGGGATCGCCGGGTCGCGCCGGGCCGCCATTCCCCCGCCGCGGGCCGCCGCCTCCTGGAGGCGGGCGGCGCGCAGCTTCAGCACGAACTGCGCGGCGTTGACGACGTAGGCGGCATAGGCCGCGAGGGCGAAGTACATCTGCTGCGGCCCGGTCCCCCAGCCGAGGAGGACGGCCGCCAGATAGGCGGTGTGCAGCGCCAGCACGAGCATGCTGACGACGTCTTCCCAGAAGAACGGCCCGGCAAAGAGGTACTTGCCGAACACGACCTTCTCCCAAATCGAACCGGTGATCATGATCAGGTAGAGGACGGCGGTCTTGACCACGACCGAGACGGTCGCCGCCGCCATGCCCTCGTCGGTCGCGAGGTAGCGCAGCACGAGGCCCAGGCTGATCAGGAAGACGAGGAACTGGAAGGGAGCCAGCAGCCCCTGCACCAGGGTCCACCGCGACGAGTCACGCCGGCGCCGCTGCTCCGGCGTGTAGAGCGGCATGCGGCCGGGCGACGCCGCCGCCCTCTGCCGGCCGCCCCGGCCTTGGCCCCGATCCTTCGGCTTATGCCCTGCGGCGAGCCGCATCGCGCTCCGCTCCCCTGCGGGGCCGCCGCAAACCCTGTTCGGTCCAGGCGGCCTGACGTGTTGGGAGCGACTCTAAATCCGGTTGCGCGGCATCGTCAAGAAAACTTGACACCAATCTTGCTTTACACTTCCCGTCTTCCGGGTTTAGGGTGTCAACCAGGTTGGACGGTCTCTGCCATCCTGCCCTTCCGACAGCGGAGCGCGGTTGACATAGATCAAAGTTCCGGTCCGAGGAGATTTCGTCTTGTCGAAGTTCCAGCCGCATGGTCAGCTTTTGGACGCACAACCATAATGCCCGGCGTAGCAGACATACGCCGGCGAGGGAGGTGCCCGATGGCTGATACGGGTCGATATACGCAACCCCCCCGGCCCGGAGGTCTCGGCGACTCGGACGACGAGACGCCGGCGTCCCCCGTACGGGCGGTCACGTACTCTTCACGGCAAACGTACAGTGAGAACGGCGGCGACGAGCAGCGGCTCAGCCTGGCCCGAACGATCGAGGGCGAGGTCATACCGCGGCTGATGCTGGCCCATGGCGTCGCCCCCGCGAAACGCCAGACGCGGCGGTCGCGCGACGGCGGCGACGTGCCGCCCAGCTGGGACGACGCGGCCGAGCTGGCCCGCCTCGTGGTGGCGGAGGAGGTGCCGATGGCGCTCTCCTTCGTCGATTCCCTGCACGACCGGGGCGTAACCGCGGACGCGGTGCTCCTCGACGTGTGCGCCCCGACGGCCCGGATGCTCGGGCAGTTCTGGGAGCAGGACCTGTGCAGCTTCGCGCAGGTGACGATCGGACTGTCGCGCCTCCAGCAACTGATGCGGGAGCTGAGCCCGGCCCTCGACCAGGCGCTGGACCGGGTGCGCGACGACCAGAAGATGCTACTGCTGCCTGCACCCGGGGAGCAGCATACCTTCGGCCTGTCCGTCCTGGGCCTGATGTTCCGCCAGGCGGGATTCCAGGTCTATGGCGGCGATCTGATCCGGCCGGAGGAAGCGACGTCGCTGGTGCGATTCGAACGGTTCGTCGCGATCGGCTTCTCGGCCAGTTGCGACGACAAGATCGAATCGCTGACGGACCTGATCCGCTCGATCCGGCGCAATGCCGACGATCCGGACCTTCACATCATGGTCGGCGGCAATGCCTTCGCGGACCGGCCGGAACGGGTGATTCGGGTCGGCGCGGATGCCATGGCCGTTGACGGGCGGCAAGCAGTGCTGCATATGCAGGCACGCCTCAGTCGGGAATCACTGCCAGAACATGGCCACTTCAGCAGAAAAGGAACCGGACGCGGCAATGTCCACCCTGCCCCGCGGGCGGGCGAGCCACTTCAGAACTCCCGCAACATCGCTCCGGGAAATTGACGCCGAGGCTGCCGCGACCCTGATTACAATGGCGGCCGACGTTGCGTTGGTGATCGACGGCGAGGGAGTGATTGAAGACTTGTCGTTCGGTAGCGACATGCTATCGAACGACGAGCATCGAGACTGGCTCGGCCGACCCTGGATCGATACTGTGACGGCCGAAAGCCGTCCGAAGGTCGAGCAGCTCCTGCGCGACGCCGCCGGCGATGGGCCGGCTCGGGGTCGCGAGGTGAATCACCAGGGGTCGGGCGGGCAGATCGTGCCCGTACGCTACGCCGCCCTGCGCGTCGGCGGGGAAGGAAGGGTCGTGGCGGTCGGCCGCGATCTCACCGCACTCGCCGACCTCCAGCAGCAGCTGATCCGCGCCCAGCAGTCGATGGAGCGGGAATATGCCCGGCTGCGCCATGCCGAGACCCGGTACCGCCTGCTGTTCCAGATCTCCTCGGAAGCGGTGCTGATCGCCGATGCGATGAGCCAGAAGGTCGTCGACGCCAATCCGGCGGCGACCGAGCTGACCGGCGCCGCCAATGTCCGCATGATCGGCCGCGACGTGCTCGACGTCTTCAATCCCGACGACCGGGAGTCGGTTCGCCAGCTGCTGACCGAGGTGCGGTTCGCCGGCCGGGCGGATGGCGTGCGCGCGCGCCTCGCCCGCTCGGGCGCCGAAATGGTGGTCTCGGCGTCGCTGTTCCGGCAGGAGAACACCGCCCACTATCTGCTGCGCCTGACCCCGCTGATCGCCACCACGGCGCCGCCGCCGATGAGCCGGCATCGGACCAGCGTCCAGGAGGTGGTGGAGGCGTTGCCGGACAGCTTCGTCGTCACCGCACCGGACCGCCGGATCCTGTCCGCCAACCGCGCTTTCCTGGATCTCGCCCAGATCGCCACCGAGCAGCAGGTCCGGGGCGAGCTGCTGGACCGCTGGGTCGGCCGGGCCGGGGTCGACCTGAACGTGCTGATGGCCAATCTGCGGGAGCATGGCTCGATTCGCAGCTTCGGTACCGTGGTGCGGGGCGAATACGGCACCATGGAGGATGTCGAGGTGTCGGCAGTGGCCGCCCGGGACGGGGAGGAGCCGTGCTACGGCTTCGTCCTGCGGCCGATCGCGCGGGCACTGGTGGCTGAAGCGAAATCGGCGGAAGGGCTGCCTCGGTCGGTCGAGCAACTGACGGAACTGGTCGGCAGGGTCCCGCTGCGCGAGATCGTCCGCGACACGACGGACATCATCGAACGCCTTTGCGTCGAGGCCGCGCTCCAGATGACCGGCGACAACCGCGCCTCGGCCTCGCAGCTGCTGGGGCTGAGCCGGCAGAGCCTGTACGCCAAGCTGCGCCGCTACGGCCTCGGCGACGAACACGACGAGGAGAGCTGAGGCCGGCCGCGACGCCCCTGCGGTCCGCCCCCTCCCCTGTCCACTACATCGCCCGCACCTCCGTCGACTGCATCGGCCGACTCCATCGGTTGCGTCCTCTGGTTGCACCCGATGCCGCCAGTCCATCCCGGGTGATCCCGCCACGGCGCCTCCGGCCGCGCGAAGTCGCTGGGTCGTCAGGTTTTCCGAGTCACCGGATGTGTCAATCCAGGTTGACACATAAGGGCGTCAAGGCTAGCGTATCGCCTATGACTCAGATGGTCGATCAGTCGCCCCCCACGGGTGCCCGCCGAACCGGTCCCCTCGCCGCCCGCCCGCTGCCGGAGCCGCGAGCCGCGCTCCAGTTGCTCAAGCCGATCACCTGGTTCGCCCCGATGTGGGCGTTCGGCTGCGGCGTCGTCTCGTCCGGCGTTCCGGTCGGCGGCAATCTGGCGCTCGTCGCCGCGGGCGTTGTCCTGGCGGGGCCGCTAGTCTGCGGCACCAGCCAGGCGGTCAACGACTGGTTCGACCGGCATGTCGACGCGATCAACGAACCCGGCCGGCCGATCCCGTCCGGCCGGATTCCGGGCACCTGGGGCCTGCGCATCGCGGTGGCCTGGACGGCGCTGTCGCTGGCGGTCGCCGCCCTGCTCGGCGCCTGGGTGTTCGGCGCCGCCGTGGTCGGGCTGGCTCTGGCCTGGATGTACAGCGCCCCGCCGTTCCGGCTGAAGCAGAACGGCTGGTGGGGCAATGCCGCCGTCGGCGTCTCCTACGAAGGCCTCGCCTGGTTCACCGGCGCGGCGGTCATGGCCGGCGCCCTGCCCGACGGCCGGATCATCCTGCTCGCCGCCCTCTACAGCCTGGGCGCCCACGGCATCATGACCCTCAACGACTTCAAGTCGGTGGAGGGCGATCTTCGCATGGGGCTGAAATCGCTGCCCGCCATGCTCGGCGTCGACCGGGCGGCGCGCCTCGCCTGCTGGGTGATGGCGCTGCCGCAGGTCGCCGTCGTCCTCCTGCTGCTGTCCTGGGGCACCCATCTGCAGGCGGCGATCGTCGCCGGCCTGCTGGTCGCGCAGATCCTGCTGATGATGACCCTGCTGACCGCGCCGAAGGACCGGGCGGCCTGGTACAACGCGACCGGCACCACGCTCTACGTGCTCGGCATGCTGGCCAGCGCCTTCGCGATCGGCGGCCTGCTCTCCCAGGGAGGAGCCGGATGAGCCTCGCGACGGTGGCCGGAAGCACCGCCGGCGGGTTGCCGGCCACGCTCGGCTGGGCCGGCATCCTGCGCCTCGGCCTGGTGCAGACCGCGCTGGGGGCGATCGTCGTGCTGACGACCTCGACGCTGAACCGCGTCATGGTGGTCGAGCTGGCGCTGCCGGCGATGCTGCCCGGGCTGCTGGTCGGCCTGCACTATGCGATCGAAGTGCTGAGGCCGCGCTGGGGCTACGGCTCCGACATGGGCGGCCGGCGCACCCCCTGGATCGTCGGCGGCATGGCGGTGCTGGCGCTCGGGGGCACCGGCGCGGCCGCGTCGACCGCGCTGATGGGAAGCCACACCGCCCTCGGCATCGCCGCCGCCATCCTGTCCTTCCTGGCGATCGGCGCCGGAGTCGGCGCCGCGGGCACGGCCCTGCTGGCCCTGTTGGCGACCCGTACTGCCCCGGCCCGGCGCGCTGCCGCCGCCTCGATCGTCTGGATCATGATGATCGCCGGCTTCGCGGTGACCACGGCGCTCGCCAGCGGCTTCCTGGAGCCGTTCAGCCTGGAGCGCCTGGTGACCGTGACGGCCACCGTGTCCGCCCTCGCCTTCGCGCTGAGCGTGGCCGCCGTCTGGGGGATGGAGCCGTCCGGCGGCCGCGGCGCGGTCGCGACATCGGCCGACGGTCCGAAACCGCCCTTCCGCCAGGCGCTGCAGGAGGTGTGGGCCGATCCGGAGGCGCGGCGGTTCGCCGTCTTCGTTGCCGTCTCGATGCTCGCCTACAACGCCCAGGACCTGATCCTGGAGCCGTTCGCCGGGACCGTGTTCGGGATGACGCCGGCCGAATCGACCCGGCTTTCCAGCACCCAGCACCAGGGCGTTCTGGTCGGGATGATCCTGGTCGCGCTGTTCGGCAGCGCCATCCGGCGCGGCCGCGCCGGCACGCTGAAGGCCTGGATCGTCGGCGGCTGCGTGGCGTCGGCCGTGGCGATCGGCGCGATCGGCCTCGGCGGCTTCGTCGGGCCGGGCTTCCCGCTGGCCGGCGCGGTCTTCGCGCTGGGCGCCGCCAACGGAGCCTTTGCCGTCGCCGCGATCGCCTCGATGATGGCGCTGGCCGGCGCCGGCGGCCGTCGGCGGGAGGGCACCCGGCTCGGCGTCTGGGGCGCCGCGCAGGCCGCGGCCTTCGGACTCGGCGGCTTCGTCGGCACGGTGATGATCGACCTCGCCCGCGCGGCCCTGCCCGCGCCGGAAATCGCCTATGCCACCGTTTTCGCCGCGGAGGCGGCGCTGTTCCTGGTCGCCGCCCGTCTCGCCCTGTCGCTGGCGAGCCCAGCCCTGATCGCGACGGCGGCACCGTCCCCGACCCAGCCGACCGGCACCCCTGCCGCCGCGGCGCCCCCCACCGAACCGGCCCCGGCCTTCGGCCTCGCCGCCGGCACGGGGGATTGAGCCCCGGGAGATCCGATGATGCCCGACATGCACGCCGATTCTCGTCCGACCTCCGACGGCTCGACCGCCGGCGCCGCGCGACTCTTCGATGTCGTCGTGGTCGGTGGCGGGCCGGCCGGCGCCACCGCCGCCTGGGACCTTGCCCGGGAAGGGCGCGACGTTCTGCTGCTCGACAAGGCGGGCCGGATCAAGCCCTGCGGCGGCGCCATCCCGCCCCGGCTGATGCAGGACTTCGACATCCCGGAGGAGTTGCTCTGCGCCCGGATCTCCTCGGCGCGGATGGTCTCGCCGAAGGAGCGCGAGGTCGACATGCCCATTGAGGGCGGCTTCGTCGGCATGGTCGACCGTGACGTGTTCGACGAATGGCTGCGCGACCGGGCGGCCGGCGCCGGCGCGTACCGGGTCGACGGCACGTTCGAAGCCCTGGGGCGCGACGCCGACGGGACCGCGACGATCACCTTCCGTCCGAAGGACGGCAAGGACCGGGCGGAGACGGTCCGCGCCCGCCTGGTGATCGGCGCCGACGGCGCCCGCTCCAAGGTCGGCAGGCAGGCCGGCATCAAGGGAGCGGAGAACGTCAAGTGCGTCTTCGCCTATCACGAGATCGTCGAGGCGCCGGAGACGGCCGGACCCGGCGGCGCCTACGACGGCGCGCGCTGCGACGTCTACTACCAGGGCAAGCTGTCGCCGGACTTCTATGCCTGGATCTTCCCGCACGGAAGCTGTGCCAGCATCGGCACCGGCAGCGCCAACCAGGGCTTTTCGCTGCGCGGGTCGGTTGCCGACCTTCGCCGCGCCACCGGTCTGGACGGCGCCCGCACAATCCGGCGGGAGGGCGCGCCGATCCCGCTCAAGCCCCTGAAGACATGGGACAACGGCCGCGACGTCATCCTGGCCGGCGATGCCGCGGGCGTGGTCGCTCCGGCCTCCGGCGAGGGCATCTACTATGCCATGACCGCCGGCCGTCGGGTGGCCGAAGCGGCGGCCGAGGCACTGGACGCCGCGGATGCGCGCACGGCCGCCCGGGCGCTCGCCGGCGCCCGCCGGCGGTTCATGAAGGAGCACGGGCGGGTCTTCCTGATCCTCGGGATCATGCAGTACTTCTGGTACCGCAACGACAAGCGGCGCGAACGGTTCGTCAAGATGTGCGCCGATGAGGACGTGCAGCGGCTGACCTGGGACAGCTACATGAACAAGCGCCTGGTCCGGCGCGACCCGCTGGCGCATGTCCGGATCTTCCTGAAGGACACCGCGCACCTGCTCGCCTCGATCAGCCCCCGCCAGCGCCACCAGCGGGCGGCCAAGCGGTCGTGAGCGGCATACCTCTCGCCCCCCATCAACGATGGGGGGCTGTCTCGCCGCAGGCGAGACTGGGGGGCCGGCGGCCTTTGGCCGCCCGGGACGTTGCCGCCAGTCGACACCCATCCGCGGCGCGGGCGCGCCGCGGCCCCTCCGTCCGGCCTCCGGCAGGACACCTCCCCATCGCCGACGCATGACCGAGCTCTTCGCCTCCGGCCGGATCGTCGAGCTGATCCTGGTGCTGGTCGCGCTGGAGGCGGCGGGGCTGGTCGCGCTGCGCCGGCTGCGCGGGGTCGGTCCGCCGCTGGCGTCGACGCTGACCAACCTGCTGTCCGGCGCGGCGCTCCTCCTGGCGCTGCGGGCGGCGCTGGTCGGCAGCGGCTGGGTCTGGATCGCGCTCTGGCTGCTCGCCGGGCTGGCCGCCCATCTGGGCGACCTGGCGCTGCGCTGGCGGCGATAGTGCTCTACCCCACCACCGGGCCCACCACCGGAAAGGTCACCGCCACCGCCCAGGCGATGACGACCGCCTCGACGACGACGGCGGGCCAGGGGCTGCCGGTGCGCCGTTCCACCCAGGCGCCGAACAGGCCGTAGACCAGGAACACGGCCAGGATCGCCGGGACGATGATGATCAGGAAGAACAGCGTCTCCAGGTCCAGCGCGATCGCGATGGCGAGCGAGACCAGGAACAGCGCCCGGCCCGCGGCATGCGCCCCGCGCGGGGCGCCGATCGCCCGGGTCAGCCACGCATCGGCCAGGAAGAACGGCAGCGTACCGGCCAGCAGCGCCGCGATCAGCGGCCACCGCGGCGCGGCGGGCGTCAGGTTCGCCACGAAGGCGTCGACCGCCAGCCCGAGCGCCAGCGCGCCGAACAGGCCGTAGGCCGCGGTCGCCGCGAGCAGCCGGACCGGCCGGACGGCGGACGGCGCGCCTCCCCTCCCCTGGCGGCGCAGCCACAGGGTGCCCGCCGCCAGGATCAGGCCATAGAGCCCGAAGTGCAGCGCGAGGTAGTCGCCGACCAGGATCGGCAGGAATTCGGTCGGCACCAGCCTCAGGATCAGCGGCGTGGCGACGGCGGCGAGCGCCGACACGGCCATTACCGGCTTCCAGCCGACGGCGCGGCGCGGCGGCGGATCGCCGACCCGGGGCAGCAGGCGCGACAGCGGCCAGCCGAGCGCCAGCAAGCCGCCGAACAGCAGCGCCAGCGCCCCGCCGCGGGCGTCGACGAACCCGGCCTGCTGCCGGTCGAAGGCGGCGTTCAGCCAGCCGCGCGTCGCCGTCAGCGTCTCGCGGTCGTAGAGCACGCCGATATGCTCCACCCCGTCGGCGATGACGAAGGCGCGCGCGGTGCCGTCGGCCATCTCCCCGTAGGTGACCCCCTCTTCGACCGCACGGCCCTCCCCGGCGGCGGTGGCGGCGATCTCGGGCCCGCGGTCGCGCAGCTGGGACGGCTCCCAGCCGCCGTAGATCACCATCAGGTTGCGCGGGCGCGCCGGCCCGGTGTCGCCGGCGAAGCCGGAAATGCCGACCGTGGCGGCGATCGCCTGCGGGTTCTCCATGGCATGGCGCACGGCGGTGTCGGCCCCCATCGAGTGGCCGACCAGCGCCACCTGTCCGGTCGTCGACGGCAGCGCGCGCGTCGCCGCGACCACCCGGTCCAAGGCCTCGACCAGACTGTCGCCGAGCGCCTGGTAGTCCTCCAACCCGCCCGGCAATGGGCGTAGGTTTCGGCCGTGCCCGGGGAAGTCGAAGGTCACGGCGACATAGCCCGCCTGCGCCAGCGTCGTCGCCAGCGGCTGCATGAAGGGCTGCGAGCCAGCAAAGCCGTGGGCGATCACCACGGCCGGCGCGGGATCGGCGCCGGCCTGCCGCCAGACCGTGATCGGCACCCCGCCCGCGCTGCCCCGGTCGACCGTCAGCCCCGCCGTGGCCTCCGTCAGGCCGCGCAGCCCGAGCCCGATCGCCGCCAGCGCGACCAACGCGACCAGCACCGCCGCGGCCGAACCGCCGAACCTGCGGAGGGAAGTCGGGAGTGGCTCAGCCATGGCGGCGGTTCTCCGGAACGGGATCGGGGGCGAATTTTTCCCGCCGTGTGGCATCCGCAGGTGATCCGGCCGCCGACAGGGCGCGTATGAAGTGTCAAGTTACGTGGACAGTGAAATCTGTCAATCTCGCCATCGGCCGACGACCTGGAGCCCGCCATGACCCTCGCCTTCGACCGCACCGCCCCGCATGGGAACCCTGGCCGTGCGACGACCGACCGACCCGCCGCGCCGCACCGGCTCACCACCGGGCCAGGTTCGCTGGAGGGCCTGTCCGACAGGCCCGCCGGCGGGCCGCGGCGGGCGCCGCCGACGCTTCGGTTGGAGGAGTGGTTCCACGGGACGAGCCGGGCCCAAGGCATCTTTCAGGACCGGTTCGGCACGGTGCGCCGGCAATTCGCCGTGGATCTGACCGGCACCTGGGACGGCCGGGAACTGACCCTGGTCGAGGACTTCGACTACGACGACGGCGAACGGGAACGGCGGACCTGGCGAATCGCCCCGGTCGGTGCGCATGGTTATCGCGGCACCGCAGAGGGCGTGGTGGGCACGGCCGAGGGCGCCGTGACCGGCCCCATGTTCCGCTGGCGCTATCGATTCGCCCTTCCGATCGGTGGCCGGAAGCTGGTCGTGGCCTTCGACGACCGGATGGTCCTGTCGGACGACGGCACGCTGATCAACCGCGCGAGGGTCAGGAAGTTCGGACTGCTGCTGGGCGAGGCGACGCTGGTCTTCCGCAAGACCTGACCGCCCCGGCGGCGGGTCTGCGACGGCGAAACGGCGGGGACCCTGCCCCGCCGTCTCGGCCGTCGGTCCGTCGCAGGACGCTATTGGGTCGCCTGCTCCAGATAGGCGATCAAGTCGACCCGTCGCTGCTCGTCCGGAATCCCTGCGAAGGTCATCCGGTTGCCGGGAATGTAGTCGCGCGGGTTCGCCAGATACGCGCTGATCGTTTCCGCGTCCCAGACGATGCCGGCGTTCTTCATCGCATCGGAATAGTTGAAGCCTTCGACCGCCCCCGACGTGCGGCCGAAGACACCGTGCAGCGACGGCCCGACGCGATTCTGGCCTTCCTGCAGGGTGTGGCACGCCATGCATTGCCGGAACACGGTCTCGCCGGCGGCGGGATCCTGTGCCCAGGCGGGGGCCTGGGCTGCGACGGTCAGGGTCAGGGCCAGGGCCGTTCCCAGGCCGAGGGTCCTCTTCTTGATCAAGGGTCTCTCCCTCCCGGTTACAGGGGCGATGGGTCGCCCTTCGAATGCGCCTAACCATAGGGCGTCGCTTCGGAAAAGCCACCCCTCCGTCACCCGCAGCGCCCCGGGATCGTTGCGGTCGGATGCCCGCAAGGGACAATCACGCCGGCATCCGATCGCGTTATGGGTGTGGTCCTCATCGATCGGCAGGGTTCGCGCCGCCCGGCGGGCCTGGCTCGGCGCGGCCCCGCGACCAGCCCTGGACAGCATTGGAAATGCGGAGACGGCCCGCGTGGGGCCGGCAGGCCCGTCAGCGCGAGGCGACGATGCGCGGCACCGCCGCCCCCGCCGTCGGGCCTAGCGCAATACCCGACCTTATGGACTCATCAGTTCGGGTAAAATTTGCCCTATCTTCGAAGGTCTCGAGCAGCTTGTCTGCGCCGCTTCGGGCGCAGGTCGCTCTAGGCCGCCGGCGGCTCCGCCGAATCGTCGCGCGGCTCGATCTCCACCTCGATCCCCACCGACCCCGCGCCCTCGAACGTCAGCGTCATGTCGAAATGGCCGCCGGCCTGGAGGGGTCGCTGCACGTCGTTCAACACGATGCGCAGGCCGCCGGGCTGGAAGGTGACGCTCTGGCCGCCCGCGATCTCCACCGCCGGAACCTCGCGCACCATGACGGTGCCATCCTGGGCGATCACCGTCGCCTGGAAGACAGCCGGCTGGGTGAAGACCGTGCTCGCGCCCACCAGGCGGTCCGCATCGGTGCCCAGATTCTCGATCGTGACGTAGACCTCGACCGCATGGGCCATGGCGCCGACCTCTTCGGTCCAGGCATGGCTGACGACGATGTCGCCGGCCCTGGCACGTTCGCCGGCATGGTGGGCACCGACCGGCGTCGCCAGGAGCACGCCCGCCGCCGCCAGGGCCATCAACTGCTTCTTCATCGACTGATCTCCTCCTAGGGGCCCTCCGCCCCATTTCCGGGATGGGTGGATCGATGCCGACAGGTGTCCTGGCTCGCGGGTCGTCGCCGGATTGCCCCGCCTTCCCGGGCCTGCCGATCGACAGGGTGTCCAGTGGCTATGGGGCGGCTCGCCGCCTACAGTTGCGGGGGCAGCGCCGGCCTTTGACCGGCTTCCCTCTTCGGCCCTTGCGGGCGTCGTCATCGGTGAGGATGGTACCCGTCCGACGCCCGGCCGACAAGCTTCCTGTCGTTGGAAGGCTGGCCTGTCCCGCCCCGGGCGGCCGGTCCGGTCGGCGTCGCGCTCAGTCGAACAGCCGTCCGAACAGGTCCATGAGCGCCGGTTTCGTCTCGAATCCGATTCCCGGGCTGTCCGGCAGGCGGACCCGGCCGTCCTCGACCGGGACGCCGTCGGCGAAGCCGCCGAAGGGCGCGAAGATTCCGGGGTAGGATTCGTTGCCGCCCAGCCCCAGCCCGGCGGCGATCGCGAGGGCGAACTGGTGTCCGCCATGCGGCACGCAGCGCCGCCGCGACCAGCCGGCGCGGTCCAGCACCTCCAGCGTCCGGAGATACTCCACCAGTCCGTAGGACAGCGCCGGGTCGAACTGCAGCACGTCGCGATCCGGCCGCAACCCGCCGTAGCGCAGCAGGTTGCGGGCGTCCTGGTGGGAGAACAGGTTCTCCCCGGTCGCCATCGGCGGCGGGTAGTACTCGGCGAGCGACTGCTGCAGGGCATAGTCCAGCGGGTCGCCCGGCTCCTCGTACCAGCGCAGACCCAGCGGCGCGAGCGCCTTGGCGTAGGCGATCGCGGTATCCAGGTCGAACCGCCCGTTGGCATCCACCGCCAGGCGCCGCGCGTCGCCGTCGAGCACCTCGACCACGGCCTCGATCCGGCGCAGGTCCTCGGCCAGGGGCGCGCCGCCGATCTTCATCTTGACCGTCCGATAGCCGAGATCGAGGTAGCCGCGCATCTCGTCCCGGAGACCGGACAGACCCTTGTCGGGGTCGTAGTAGCCGCCTGCGGCATAGACCCAGGCGCTATCCTCGGCCGACCCGTCGCCGAAGCGGTCGGCGAGTAGCCGGTGGAGCGGCTTCTCCTCGGCCTTGGCGACGATGTCCCAGAGCGCCATGTCCACCACGCCGACGGCGACCGACCGCTCACCGTGGCCACCAGGCTTCTCGTTCGCCATCATCACCGACCACGCCCGCGCCGGGTCGACGAGGCCGGACTCGGGGTCGGCCAGGGCGGCGGCCGAAGCCGCCCGCTGACGCGGCAGGATCCGGTGGGTCAGGATGCCCGGCTGCGCGTAGCGTCCGTTCGAGTTGAAGCCGTAGCCGACCACCGGCCGGCCGTCGCCTGCCCCGTCCACGGTGATCCGGACGACCGACACGTCCATGGTCGAGAAGTCGATATAGGCGTTGCGGATTCCGGAGGCGATCGATGCCGTCGCCTCCCGGACCTCGACGATGCGCATGGAAACCTTCCCGATCTGCCGCGAGGCGGCACCTGCCGCCGGAGCGCCAGTCTAGCGGCACCGGTCGAACGTTGCAGCCCGCGCCCTACCCGCCTGCCGTCGCCGGCCCGCGGGTCGAACCGCCCTGCGACCGGCCGGAACGCATACGCCGTTATGCGCGATTTGGACAGAAAATTGTCTCATTGCAATAGAATTGGAACACACCCGCACTTGACAATACCCTACCGAGGCCATAACTTTTTACAACTCATGATAAGAGATCGAACGGTCCTCGACCGCCGCCGATATCGCGCGACCGATGGAATGATGAGGAACGGATGGCCCTGGTCCGTCGAGTAAACGTCTACCGCGGCACGGCGATCGCGATTGCCATGGTCGTGGGATCAGGGCTGTTCGGCCTGCCCGGCCTCGCGATCGGTGCGACCGACCATATCACGGCGCTTGCCGCATGGGCCATCGTGGCGCTGTGCGTCGCGCCGATCATCCACATCTTTTCGGACCTCGGCGCGCGGGAGGCGAGTGCGGAGGGCGTGGCCGGCTTCGCCGCCTCCGCCATCGGCAACTGGAGCCGGGGCGGCTTCTCGCTGATCGCCTGCGGCGCCCTCGCCGTCGGGATGCCGGCCTTCTTCCTGGTGATCGGCGCCTACACGGCGGAGCTGTTCGACCTCGACCCCTCGGTCTGGCGGGGTCCCATCGCGATCGCCTTCGCCTGGGCGTCGACGCTGTTGAACGCGCGCGGTGTCCAGAACATGGGCGCGATCAACCAGCTGATCGTCATCTCCGTGATCGTGATGATGGTCGGCATCATCGGCGTGACCGCCCCCGGACTGGGCAGCGAGAGTGCGCAGATGTCCCGCGACCTCGTCACGCACGACTGGGATTTCGTCGCCATCTGGACCGCCTGCGCGATCGTGTTCTGGGCGTTCCAGGGCTGGGAGAATCTGTCCTTCGGCCTGGGCGAGTTCGAGAACCCCAAGCGGACCATCCCGCGGGTGTTCTGGTTCAGCTTCCTGCTGGTGGTCGGCCTCTATCTGGCCTTCGCCTGGGTGGTTTCCGCCTCGCACTATTCCGGCGTCGACGTGTCCGGGCTGTCCGGCATCTCCGCCCTGCTGGGCGACGGCTGGGTTCGGACGGTGCTCCTGACGACCATGGTCGTGGTGCTGTTCGCCAACGCCAATTCCTGGGTCTTCGGGGCGAGCCGCGCCTTCTATTCGGCCGCGGATCTCGGCATGCTGCCCCGCGCCTGCGCCGGCACCGATGCCTCCGGGACCCCGGTCCGGGCGCTGATCGGCGCGGCCGCCCTCTACACCGTGATCATCGCCGTGATCGAGTTCACCGGCATCCCCGAGAGCACCGCGTTCATCATGACGACACAGGGCTTCATCATCCTCTACGGGTTCTCGATCCTGTCCTACCTGCGCCACAACGTCCGCGCCGCCAGCGCCTGGCTGATCGCCTTGCTGGCGCTGGCCGGCTGGCTGTTCCTGATGCACGGCTTCAACTGGCTGCTGCTCTACCCGCTGGCGCTGTTCGTGGTCGGCGTGGTGCGGACCGGACGGCTGGGCGCGATGCGCCAGGGCGGACTGGCACTGGCCGGGGACCGGGAGTCGTCGCTGTGACGATGCGGCGTCCTGCTCCCGCTCCCTGGGCCCAATCGACCGAATGCCTGCCGATGTCGGCAGCCACCACAGGGGAGTCGTTGCCATCGTCGACCGGACGGGCATTTTTTTTGCCCATCCATACAACTTTAACTTGTTACCATCGTATGCACTAACCTCAACCGGGCGAGACAGCGGAGGTACCGATCCATGCTTGGAGCCTATGACTGGTTCATCATCAATACTGCGCTGATGCTCATGTACGGGCTTCAGCACACCCTGTTGACCACCAAGACGGCGGTCAATGCCTTCAACAAGGTAATGCCGGCGCAGCTGTGGAACATCAGCTACAGCCTGCTCTCCGTCGTGCTGCTGGTGATCGCCTTCCTGCTGTGGCAGCCGTCGGGCGTGACGATCTACCGCCTCGAGGGCGTGCCCTACTACCTGGCGATCGGCGGCATGGGCCTGGCGCTGTTCGGCTTCTTCTACTGCTTTAAGTACACGACCTCGTTCGCGCAGTGGATCGGCGTCGCCCAGGTCCACGCGATGATCACCAAGAAGGAACCGTCGAAGTACTACCGGGTGCGCAAGAACGGCCCGAAGAAGTACGTTCGTTTTCCTCACCACACCTGCCTGGCTCTGCTGTTCTGGTCGCAGCCGGTGATGACCCTAGACACCCTGTGGCTGGCGATCTTCGCCACCGCCTACACCTATGTCGGGACCATGCACCAGGACAGCCGCGGCCGGCGCCTGCTGGGCGAGGAGTGGATCGAGTACTCCAAGACCACCAACCTGATGTTCCCGAATCCGGTTCGCATCCTGCGCGACGTGTTCGCGCCGTCGCGCAGCGCCGGGCCGGCGATCGCCAACGAGTAGACGGTCGGGTTTCCGGCGCCGGTCCGGCCTCCGCACACTGTTGCGGAGCCGGGCCGGTCTCGGTCCCGGCCCCTCCCTGGCCCGGCACTGCATCCCGGGCCACGATCTTGGCGCGTACTGTACCGGAACCGAAAAGCGCTTAACGGGAGACGCATCCGTGTCGACGACCAGCCTTCAGATCGAGCCGAAAACCCGCCCGGCCGCGGTGCCGGTGGCCGCCGCCGTGCCGGCCGATCCGGCGCCGCCGCCTCGGCACTACGAAAGCCCCCGCTTCTGGCCGGAGCGCGACCGGCACGTGGTCGCGACCATGCGCCTGGAGGATCCGGCGCAGAGCGGCCTGTCGCCGGCGGCCGTCGAGGCGCTGCGCCAGGCGACCCAGCTGTCGGAGACGCTGCGCAACGCCGAGGATGTCGGCCACGACGCCGATCCCGCACGGGACGGCCTGGTGTCGTTCCTTCGCGCCCAGACCGCCGCCGCGCTCGATCGGGCCGCGGCCCAGCTGAGCTGCCCCGGTTCCGCCCGCTCGCTGCAGCTGCGCGCGGCGATCCTGCGCGGCGCCGAACCGCGGGCGATCCAGCGCGAACTGGTTGACCTGGACGAGAACGAGCTGTTCTCGGTCTGCGGACCGCTCGGCACCTGGCTCGGCAAGAGCCGCACCACCTATCACTCCGGCCTGTTCGCCCTGGTGGACCGGCCGCTCAATGCGGTGATCGCCGCGGTCGACACCCGCACGGCCGAGACCGAGGCCTTCCTGCGCGACCTGGTCGATCCGCGCCTGGAGCTCCAGAGCCCGCCGGCGATCAAGTTCACGCGCCTGATGTTCTGCGGCGGCGAGGCGAACCTCTATCCCAAGCACTTCGCCTATTTCCTGCCCGAGGACGAGGGCATCAAGCATGCCCCGCGCAAGAAGACGCTGGTCCTGGTCAACGTCTATCGCGAGATGTACCGCAGGGTCAGCGAACCGTTCTCCCGGCACGTCGTCGCCGATCCGGTCGAGGGCGATCCCGACGCGATCGACCTGCAGCTCACCCTTTGGTTCCGCGGCCACGACACCGGCCATGGCGTCCGCCTGCCGGAGACCGACTTCACCGCCATGCGCTGCGAGGGCCGCTGGCTCTCGATGGTGATGCAGGAAGCGATGGCGGACGTCTTCGGCTTCCTGATGAGCACCGCCGGGCCCTGGACCGAGGTCGCGCCGACCGCCGATCGGGGCGTGGCCGCGACGATCTTCCTGCGCGAGATGCTGCGCTACCTGTGCCGCGGGGGCGACGACTTCCCCGACGCGGGGGCGGCGCTGATCGAGCTCAGCTTCCTGGCGGCGCACGGCTACGTCGACCTCGACACAAGTGCCGGACCGCGCCTCGCCACCACGCCGGACCGCCTGTTCGACGGCCTGGTCGCGCTGGCGCGCCTGTTCGCCCGCACAGCCCTGGCCAACGACCGGGACGGCATGCGCGGCCTGCTCGACCGCTACTACCGCAACGGCGCCCGGGACTTCGTCGCGGCCTGCGGGGTCTGCGATCTCGTTCTCGACTATGCCCAGGACCTTTCCCCGCAGACGGAGGCAGCTTGATGCCCGGTCGGTATCCGGACCTCGACGGCAAGCGCGTTCTGATCACCGGCGCGGCGAGCGGTATCGGCTTCGCCACCGCCCGCCGGTTCCTGGACGAGGGCGCGCGCGTATTCGTGCTGGACGTGAACGGCCCGGCACTGGAAGGCGCCTGGTCGGATGCCGATCCCAACCGCCTGCACCGGATCGTCTGCGATGTGACCGATTTCGACGCCATGCAGTCGGTCTACGCCGGCATCGAAGAGTCCCATGGCGGCATAGATTTCGTCTTCGCCAATGCCGGCATCTCGATCCGGCACGACCTCCTGGACATGCGATACGAGGACTGGCGCCGGGTCATCGACATCAACCTGCACGGCGTCTTCCACACGGTCATCCCGGCGGCCCGGATGATGCACCGGGCCGGCGGCGGGTCGATCGTCATGATGGGCTCGACCAACGGGATGAGCGCGCATCCCCACTACGCCGACTACAACGTCAGCAAGGCCGGCGTGATCATGCTGGCCCGGAGCATGGCGCTGGAGCTGGCGCCGGTCGTGCGGGTCAACGCAATCTGTCCCGGCTATGTGCTGACGCCGATGCAGAAGGCCGAATACACGCCCGAGATGCTGGCGGCGGTGGACGCCAAGATCCCCCTGAAGCGCCATGCCGACCCGTCCGAAGTGGCCGCGCTGGTCGCTTTCCTGGCGTCGAGCGAGGCCTCCTACCTGACCGGTGCGCATTTCCCGATCGACGGCGGAGAGACGGCATGAGCGTCGCGATGACCTCCCCCGCCGGCACCGAGGCCGCGGGGACCTCCACCGTCGTCACCGCCGACCCGGTCGGCGCGGCCCGGACGCTCAGCGCCCGGTTCGACGAGATCGACGTACTGCGCGGCCGGCCGCGGCCGGCCGATCCGTCGGACCTGCGCCAGGTGCTGGACGCCCTGCCGATCACCGACAAGGCGTTCTACATCGCGGCCGGACCCAACATCTACCTGGAGCCGCTGCGCAACGTCCTGCTGCTGGCGGAGACGTCGGGCACGACCGGCTCGCCGCCGCTGCTGACGCCGCGGGCGCGCACCGACCTGATCTGGAACGCGTACAACCAGTCGCTCGCCTATCGCCGCCACGTCCAGGCCGGCCGCGACCGGGTGATGCTGCTCAACCCCTCGGTGATGAGCCCGTTCATTGAGGGCTCCGCGCGGGCCCTGGTCGACCTCGGCGTCGGCCACCTGCGCGCCTTCCCGATCCCGAAGATCTGCGACTGGCGGCGGATGGGCCGGCTGATCAACGACTACGAGATCACGGCGATCATGACGACGCCGACCCTGATCCTCAAGCTGCTGTTCGAGCTGAAGCGCGAGGGGATCGCGGTGCCGAGCCTGAGGACGCTGATGCTGACCGGCGAGCACCTGTCCCGCCCGCTGCTGGACGGCGTCGATGGCGCCCTGGGACTCCCGGGCGCGAGCCGGCCGCTGGTCTACGGCTCCAGCGAGGCCGCCACGCTGATGTACGGCCTGCAGAACGGCGACTATCTCGGCTATCTCGACGACTTCGTGTTCGAGATCCGGCCGATCGAGGCGCCCTGGGTCGCCGACATGACGGGCCGCCTGCCCGACGGCGCGGCCTTCGGCCGGCTGGTGGTGAGCTGGCTGCGGGACGGCATCATGCCGATGGTCCGGTTCGACAGCGGCGATCTCTTCTCCTGCTGGACCGACCGCTCGACCGGCGACACCGTCTTCCGGTCGCACGGCAGGACCGGTCCTGCCGACCTGTCCCCCGCCGCGGTGGAGGAGCTGGATCGGCTCCTGTTCGCGAGCCCGGCCCTGACCGGCGGACCGGTGGCGCACTACGACGTGGCCCTGTCGGCGGACGGCGCGACGGTGACACTGATCACCCTCGATGCCGACACCGAAGCCCCGGCGCCCGCCCTGGCGGAGGCCTTGAGCCACTGCCTCGGCCGATCGGTTTCCCTGGCGGTCAATCCGGACGGTCATCCGTTCTACGACTTCTCGCCGCCGGCCAAGACGACCCGAATCAAAACTCAATAAGACGGTAGGGAGCGATGTCGACTGCCAGGCACGGGCGCGTGGTCGATGCGGCGCGGACGCCCGCGGACCGCATTGTCGAATACACCGGCTCCGACGGCACCCGCCGCATCGGGCTGAAGGGCGATCGATTGGTCGCGGTCGAGGCGGAGCCGGGATGGGACGACTTCCCGGACGCTGCCGCGCTGGTCAACGGCGACCGCCCGGTCGAAGCCTGGCGGGTCGATCTTTTCGCGGAGCGCGGGCGCCTCTCCATCGAGGGGACGATCCCGAATGCCGACGGCAGCACGGCCGCGGCAGGCGACTGCGACGAGGTCGTCTGCCACTGCCGACAGGTGGCGCGGTCGCGGATCGCGCAGCTGGTGGCCGAAGGCCGCTCGGTCGACGCGATCTCTCAGTTGACCGGCGCCGGCACCGTCTGCGGCGGCTGCGGTCCGCTGATCGGCGAGATCGCCGGCCGTTCCACCATGCAGCCGGCGCGCCTGGTCGGGCGCGAAAGGCTCGATTCGGTGCACAGCCGCTTCACCTTCGCGGTCGACGGACCGGCGGAGCCCGCCCTGCCCGGCGCGAGCGTGGTGCTGCAGGTCGAGATCGACGGGCGGCGGATCACCCGCAGCTATACGCTGACCGGCGCCGATGCCGAGGCCGGGACGCGCGAGATCACGGTGCGGCGCGAGCCGAACGGCCTGTTCTCGCGCTGGCTGCACGACCACGCCGCCGACGACGCCCGGTTCCGGATGTCGTCGCCGATCGGCGGCAAGGCGATCGATCCGGACGAGCCGATGACCTTCATCGCCGGCGGCGTCGGCATCACCCCGGCGCTCTCCCGGCTGAAGGCGATGGCCGCGGCGGGGCGTGGCCGGCTTCGGCTGCACTGGTCGGCCCGGTTCGAGGAGGGTTCGGCGCTGACCGAAGAGGTACGCGAGCTGGTGGCGGCGATCCCCGGCGCCGAGGCGGTCCTGCGCAACACCCTCGCGGAAGGCCGCATGACGGCCGAGGACTGGCGCCGCTTCGCGCCGTTCGACGGCACCGGCACGATCAACGTCTGCGGCCCGGTGACATTCATGGAGGACGCCGCCGCGGCGATCTCCGAGGCCGGATGGCCGCCCGACCGCACCACGCTGGAGAGCTTCGTCTCCGGACCGGGGGCCCCGCCCCTGAAGCGGCTGGAAACTTTCGACCACCATGTCGAACCGGTCGTGGCGGAAAGCTTCCACCTCCGGCCGCCGGTCTCGGTGGTCGAGGAGGCGCGGTCCTTCCTGCGACAGTTCTACTACGAGCACGGCGCCCACAAGGTCTTCGAGACCCGGATGGCCGAGGTCGAGGCCGAGATCGCCGCGACCGGCAGCTATGTCCACACCTATGACGAACTGGCCTATGGCGCCCGGCTCGCGTGGCGGAACAGCGCGCGCTGCATCGGCCGGTTCTTCTGGCAGATGCTGACCGTCTTCGATGCGCGGCATCTGGAGACCGAGGAAGAGGTGTTCCGGGCGATCCTGGCCCACCTGCGGTTCGGCACCAACGGCGGCGACCTGCGGCCGGCGATCACGGTCTTCCGGCCGGGCGAGCCGAGACTCCGCGTCCTCAACCCGCAGATCATCCTCTATGCCGGCCATCGTCGGCCGGACGGCAGCGTGATCGGCGACCCGAAGAACGTCGAGCTGACCGACCTGGCCAAGGCGCTGGGCTGGGAGGGCCGCGGCACCCCGTTCGACATTCTGCCAGTGATGATCCGGATCGGCGACGCGACGCCGCGGCTGTTCGAACTGCCGCCGGACGACGTCGTCGAGGTCGCGCTGGAGCACCCGGAGCGGGCGGAGTTCGCCGAACTGGGGCTCAAGTGGTTCGCCGTGCCGGCGGTCTCCGACATGGCGCTCGACCTGGGCGGCATCCAGTACTCGGCAGCCCCGTCCAACGGGTTCTACATGGGCACCGAGATCGGCAGCTTTAACCTGGCCGACCCGCGCCGCTACGACCTGCTGCCGGCGATCGCGGCGCGGCTGGGCATCCCCACGGGAGAGGACAACCCGCTCTGGCGCGACCAGGCGGTGGTCGAGGCGAACCGCGCCGTCCTGCACTCCTTCCGCAAGGCCGGGGTGCGAATCCTGGATCACCACACCCTCTCCGACTATTTCCTGCGCTTCCAGGCCGAAGAACACCGCCAGAACCGTCCGGTCTACGGCCACTGGCCATGGATCGTGCCGCCGATGTCCTCCAACCTCTCGGACATCTGGCACGACGCCAGGCTGAAGAAGGTGATCCTGAAGCCGAACTACTTCTATCAGCCGCGTGGCGGTTGGCTGCAAAGCCTGGGGGAGGAGCCGCGCAACGCGGCCGAATGACCGCCGGGCCGGCGGCGGTCCTGCCGGCAGGTACGGCCGCCACCGGCCAGGACGCCATGGCGCCGGTCATCCGGCCGGCGGCGCGCCTTCGGGCCGGACGCGAGATCGGCATCCGAAGGTGACGGCGGGGCCGCGACGATGCTAGGATGAAAGTCATCAAATGGAGGCTTTGTGTCCTCCCCACCCGCGGCGCGCCGCGCGTCCCGATTCGTGGTGCGTGACCGCGCCGTTTTCGAACAACGCCCTCGGTCCCGATCCGACGCCGTGGCAGGCCGGAGCGGCCTGGCGGCTCGGCTCCGGCGGTCGACGGATCGCGAGCCGCGACGCCGGGCGAACGGCCCGCGTGTCGACAAATGACAACATTTCGCAACATCGCCGCAGACGCCGACAGCCACGGCCGGGCGGAGCGGCGTGGGGCTGGGGTTCGGCGGGCGGTGGGGCAGAGGTCGACGGGCCGTGACGGCGGTCAGCGACCCGAATGCCGACAAATGACAACATTCGGCAACATCGCCGCCGACGCCGACAGCCACGGCCGGGCGGAGGGGGGGTGCCGGTTCCGAACCTCGCCCGCCACGCACCGGGCATGCCGCCCCTCTCCGCCGGGCCGCCTCGCGTGCTGCCGGCGCCGAACACGGCCGGTCCACCGCCGCAGGCCTCTTCGCGGCGCTTGCACTGCCCGGCGCACGGCGCTACGGCAGCCTGGGGAGACATCGACGACAGGGGGCGGTGATGGCCAGGTACAGAATTGCGGCAATCCCGGGCGACGGGATCGGCCGGGAAGTGATCGCCGCCGGCAAGGCGGTGGTCGAGGCCGTGGCCGGCGCGGACGGCGGGTTCGACGTGGCGTTCGAGGATTTCGACTGGGGCTCGGAGCGCTACCTCGAGACCGGTGCCATGATGCCGGCCGACGGGCTCGACGCGATCGCCGGGATGGACGCGATCTTCTTCGGCTCCGCCGGCGACCCGCGGGTGCCCGACCATGTCAGCCTGTGGGGCCTGCGCCTGGCGATCTGCCAGGGCTTCGACCAGTACGCCAACGTCCGGCCCTCGCGCCTGCTGCCTGGCGTGACCGGTCCGCTGCGCCCGGAACTGGGCCGCGCGATCGACTGGGTGATCGTGCGGGAGAACTCGGAAGGTGAATATGCGGGTGTGGGCGGGCGCGCCCATCGCGGCCAGCCGGGCCTCGAGGTCGGCATGGACGTCGCCGTCTTCACCCGCGCCGGGATCGAGCGGATCGTCCGCCACGCCTGCGAGCTCGCCCGCTCCCGCCGGCGCAAGCGGCTGACGGTGGTGACCAAGTCGAACGCCCAGCGGCACGGCATGGTGCTGTGGGACGAGGTGGCGGCGGAGGTGACGGCGGACTATCCGGACCTGACGGTCGACAAGGTGCTGGTCGACGCCATGACCACCCGCATGGTGCTGAAGCCGGGCGACATCGACACCATCGTCGCCACCAACCTGCACGCCGACATCCTGAGCGACCTGGCCTCCGCGCTGTCGGGCAGCCTCGGCATCGGCGCCACCGGCAACATCGATCCCAGCCGGCGCCGGCCGTCGATGTTCGAGCCGATCCACGGCTCGGCCTTCGACATCATGGGCCAGGGGGTGGCGAACCCGATCGGTGCCTTCTGGACCGCGGCGATGATGCTGGAGCACCTAAGCGAGGCGCCGGCCGCCGAGCGGCTGATGCGGGCGGTGGAAACCGTGACCGCCCGCGGCGAGGTGCTGCCCCGTGACCTGGGCGGCAGCGCCGGCACCCAGGCGGTGACCGAGGCGGTGATCGCGGCGGTCGAGGGCAGGAACGCGTAGGTAGCCCAAACGCAAAGCGTTTGGGCGACGGGGCGACGGAGGATCGTCCAGCAAATCCTTCGGATCTGACCGACCCACCCTACTCCACCAGGAACCGTCCGTCCTCGGTCAGCGTGGCGAAGGGATTGTGGGCGATCTCCCACAGGTGGCCGTCGGGATCGGCGACATAGCCGGAATAGCCGCCCCAGCCCGTCGGTGCGGCCGGCTTGACGACGCGGCCGCCGGCCGCCTCCGCCTCGGCCATGGCGGCGTCCACCGCCTCGGGGCCGGCGAGGTTGTGTGCCAGTGTGACTCCCGAGAACGGCTGCGCCTCGCCCGGCGGCAGCCCGGCATCGGCGGCCAGCATCTCGCGCGGATGCAGCGCCAGGGCCAGGCCATTCAGCTGGAAGAAGGCGATGCGGTCGTTGCTCGCCGCCGCCGCCGTCCAGCCCAGCGCCTCATAGAAGGCGCGCGACCGCGGCAGATCGGCGACGCCGAGGGTGACGATGCTGAGATGCGGATGCATGTCCCGGTCCCTCCCTCACATCCGGTCCGGCACCTCGATGCCCAGGAGGTCGAGCACCAGGACCAGCTGGTCGAGGGTCAGCCGCGCCAGCGCGAGACGGGAGGCGCGCACCGCCTCATCCGGTTCCGACAGGATGTGGCATCCGGCGTAGAACCTTGAGAACGCCTGGGCCAGCGCGAAGGCGAACTCGGTCAGCTCGTTCGGCGCCCGCTTCTCCCAGGCCTGCGCGATCGCGTCGGGCAGCCGCCCGAGCGTCAGCACCAGGTCGCGCTCCACCTCCTGCGGCGGCACGATCGGCCCGGGTGAAAAGCCCTGCCCCTCCGCCTTGCGAAGCAGCGACTTCACCCGCACGGCGGCGTATTGCAGGTAGGGTCCGGTGCGGCCCTCGAAGCGGGTGAACCGCTCCAGGTCGAAGACGTAGTTCGAGGTCCGATGGTTGGAGAGGTCCGCGAACTTGATCGAGGCGAGCCCGACCATGCGGGCGATCTCCGCCCGCTCCGCCTCGGGATAGCCGGCGGCCAGACCCTCCTCCTCAAGCCGCCGGAAGGCGACGCCGCTCGCCATCTCGATCAGGTCGTGCAGCTTCATCACGCCGCCGGCCCGGGTCTTGAACGGCTTGCCGTCGGGGCCGTTCATGGTGCCGAAGCCGATATGCTCCAGCGCGATCCCCCCGCCTTCCGGCCGGCGGTCGTAGCCGGCCCGGGCGGCGGCGCGGAACACCTGCTCGAAATGCAGGTGCTGGCGCTGGTCGACGACGTAGAGCACCTCGTGCGGCGCGTGGGTGCGCTGGCGGTCGACGATCGTGGCGAGGTCGGTGGTGCCGTACATCACGCCGCCGTCGGACTTGACCAGGATCAGCGGCGGCACCTCGGTCCGGTCGTCCTCGCGATCGACCCGGACGACGACGGCCCCCTCGCTCTCCTCGGCGATGCCGGCGGCGCGCAGCTCCTCCACCATCGGCTGGATCAGGGGGTGGACGTCCGCCTCCCCCTGCCACAGGTCGAAGGTCACGCCCAGCGCCGCGAAATCGCGCTTCAGCCCGGCGATCGACACATCCACGAAGTGCCGCCAAAGGGCGACGTAGCCGGGGCGGCCGGCCTGCAGTTCGGCGGTCGCCCGGCGGGCCTCCTCCATTCGCGCCGGGTGGGCCTTGCACGCGGCCGCTGCCTCGGGATAGAGCGCCTCCAGATCGGCCATGGAGACCGGCGGATCGGGCGGGAAGCCGCCCTCCCGCCGGGGGTCGAAATAGGGCAGCTCCGGCCGGCGGATCGCCAGCTCGCTGATCAGCATGCCGATCGGCGTGCCCCAGTCGCCCAGGTGCACGTCGCCGATCGCCCGATGCCCGACGAAGCGGGCCAGCCGCTTCAGGCTCTCGCCGATGATCGAGGCGCGCAGGTGGCCGACATGCATCGGCTTGGCGACATTCGGGCCGCCATAGTCGAGCATGACGATCCGTTCTTCGGCCGCCGGGACGCCGAGCCGATGATCGGCCGCGGTCGCGTTCATCCGCTCGGCCAGGAAGGCGTCGGTCAGGGTCAGGTTGATGAAGCCCGGCCCGGCCAGCGATACGTCGGCGAACACAGGGTCGCCGCGCAGCCGCGCCGCCACCCGATCGGCGATCAGGCGCGGATTGGCCTTCGCCGCCTTGGCCGCCGGCAGGGCGCCGTTGCACTGGAACTGACCCAGGTCCGGCCGGTTCGACACGATGACCTGGCCGAGCTCGGGCGGCAGGCCCTCGGCGTCGAAGGCGTCGGTCACGATGCCGGTCAGATGGGCGGCGAGCGAGGTCATGGATCGGCGGCTCTGCGGGCGGCGGGTGAGGCGCCGCCGTTCTAGGCGACCCGCCGCCCCGAGGCAAGGCCGGGGCCGTCGCGGCGGTGCCTCGGGAGTCCGCTCGAAGGGGACGGCGGACCGCCTCGGCATCGCGGAGACTGCTGCCGGGTCGGGGAGCCGTGCGGTCCGGCGACCGGAACGGCCCCGGGTGCGATCACCCGGCCGGATCGCGCCGGCGGCGTGCCAGGGCGGCGCCGACCAGCAGGGTCAGGACCCCGGCCCACACCGCGACGCCGTGGCGCTCACCGAACAGGACGACGCCGGCGGCCAGCCCGGTCAGCACGACCACGAAGCCGAGCTGGCTGTAATAGGTCGGTCCCGCCCGGCGCTGCAGCACCAGGCCCACCGCGTAGGCGAACGCGGTGACGCCGGCCTGGGCGGCGACGATCCCCACCGCCACGCCGCCGGACGCTCGCGGAATCCAGCCCTGTCCGCCCAGTAGCATCGCGGGCAGCAGCCATGCGGCGGCCCCCAGCAGCGTCGCGGCGCCGAGCGTCGTCGGCGACTCTCCGACAGGCCAGGCACGGCTGCGATAGATGTTCCCGAGCGCCAGCGACGCCGGAATGGCGAGGATCGCCCCCAGCCAGAGGCCCTGCCCCGGCGGAACGGCGGCATTGCCGGGCAGCAGGATGGTGGCGCAGCCCAGCACCGCCACCGCGATTCCGACGCCGCGGCGGCGGTCGAACGGCTCCATGCGCAGCGCCACGGACAGCAGCCAGGTCATCAGCGGCGGCAGCGCGTAGGCGACGGCCGGGAGCCCGGCACCCAGCCGAGTTACGGCCGCGGCCACCAGCGCATTCGGCACCGCGATGCCGAGCAACCCGGCCACCAGTCCGAACCGCACCACGGCGCCGCCGGGGCGCCTCAGAAGGCTCGCCGGACCGGCGACGGCGGCCAGCGCGGCGCCGGCGCCGAGGGCCTGCCAGAACGCCAGCGCCAGCGGGGGCACTCCCGCCTCGTGCGCCAGGCGCGCCAGGGGCAGCATGGCGCCGACGACGGTGCCGGTCGCGACCAGCAGCGCCAGCGGAGGCACCTGCCGGCCGCCGCCGACACCGGCAGCGGGGCCGGCAGCGGCGGGGATCGCCCGGGCGGTCATCGGACGCCCCTCCCGGTCCGGCCCCGTACCGACCTGGCTCGGCGGTCGAGCGCCAGGTCGGGGTCACGGTGCGGATGCGGCGACGGCGGCGGCAGGCGATCCTGGCAGTCACGATCGGTCCGGCCACGCCACGAGCGGATGGTCGGCAATGGCCACGACAGGCGAGGCATGGCGGGCTCCTTCCGGTTCGACGCCGACGATCCGGCGCCACGCCGGAGATATCCCGACAGGCCTGGGGTGATAATCGGCCCTGACAGCGGTACACTCTTTCCATTCCGTGAATGATGGGGGCGAGGATGGACAAGCTCCGGGCCATGCGGGTGTTCCGGCGGATCGCCGAGCTGGGAAGCTTCGCGGCGGCGGCCAAGGATGTCGGGATCTCGCCGGCCTTCGCGACCAAGACCCTGAGCGCCTTGGAGGCGGATCTGGGCGTCCAGCTGGTCCGGCGCACGACCCGCCGCCAGTCCCTGACGGAGGCGGGCCAGGCCTATCTGGAGCGGGTGATCCGTATCCTCGACGACCTCGACGAAGCGGAACTGGCGATCGGCAGCCTGCAGGCGGCGCCGCGCGGGCGGGTGCGCCTCGCGGCACCGATGTCCTACGGTCTGACCCTGGTCGCGCCTGCGATCCCGGCCCTGCTGGCGCGCCACCCGGAGCTGGAGATCGACCTGGTCCTCAACGACCGTCGGGTCGACCTGGTCGACGAGGGCTTCGACCTTGCGCTCAGGGTGGCGACGTCGCTCGAGGACTCCTCGCTGGTCGCCCGCCGGGTCGGCCGCGTGGAGCGGGTGCTGTGCGCCGCGCCCTCCTATGTCGACCGCCGCGGTGCGCCGCACCGGCCGGAGGAGGTGACCCGCCACGACGCGCTGGTGTTCGCCGCCGGCGCCCCACCGTCCTGGCCGTTCGTCGACCCGGACGACGGCCGGACGATCGAGATCCGGCCGAGCGGCCGCTTCGCCTGCAACAACTCCCTGGCGCTGAAGGACGCCCTGCTGGCCGGGCTCGGCCTCACCCTGACGCCGGAGATCTATGTGGCGCAGGACCTGGCCGAAGGCCGGCTGGTCCGCCTGCTGGACGCCTTCCGGCCGGTCGGCCACGATGTCTTCGCGGTCTATCCACCGAGCCGCCACGCGGCGCCCAAGGTGCGCGCGGTGATCGACCACTTCGCCGAGAGCTGGGGCCGGAGCGCCGGCTGTTAGTCCTCCCCCCGGCTGCCGCGGCGCGCCACCCACAGGACCGCTCCGAGCGCCAGGGCGGCGCCGGCGAGCTGCAGCGCGGTCATCGCCTCGCCCAGCACCAGCCAGCCGAGCACGAAGGCGACCACCGGCTGGACCAGCAGCAGGAAGGAGACGAAGCCGGCGGACAGGTGCTTGAGCGCCAGCGTCACCAAGCCCTGTCCGCCGGCATGGCACCCGAGGGCCAGGACGGCCAGCACCAGCCAGCCGGTGACCGGCAGCGCGAGCGACAGGCCGCCGGCGACGAAGGGCAGGATCGCCGCCGCGCTGACCAGGGCCGACCCGGCCATGATCGTGACCATGCCATAGTGCCGTGCCGCCGCCTTCACCAGGACGATGTAGACCGCATAGAAGATCCCGGCGGCGATGCCGACCGCCTCTCCCATCCCGGCGGTCGGGGCCACGTCGCGATCGCCCCAGACCATGAGACCGATGCCGCCGAGCGCCACGGCGGTCGACCCGAGCCAGGCGCGGCCGGGGGCGATCCGGGTCGCCGCCCATACCATCAGCCCGACCCAGACGGGCGCCAGGTTCACCAGGACCGTGGCGTTGGCGACGCTGGTCAGGGCGATCGACCAATGCATCGCGACGACATCCGCGGCGAAGGCGAGGCCGGCGGCGACGACCAGCCAGGGCGCCGACCAGCGCGGAGCCATCGGCACCGGCACCGGTCGGACGGCCGCCGCGACGGCCAGGAAGGCGACGCCGGCCAGGGCGACCCGCCAGAACGCGGTCACCTCCGGCGACGCCGGGCTGAGCCGGACGAACAGCGGCGCGAAGCCGAGCGCGACCGCCCCGATCACCAGGAGGACGACGGCATGGGTCTGGACGACGATCTGGATCTGCGCGGAAAGGCCACCCACGGCGGCCGTTCGGCGGGACATCAAGGTGAGCATGAGAATTCCCCGGTTCGTGCGACGGAACCAATCGAAGGGTCGGCAGCAGCGGGCGGTGGCGGAACACCGCCACCCGCCCTGCCGTCGGGCAGCCCAGTCGGCCGCCGGCCGGACATCAGGCGGCGTGCTCCGCCGCCTTGGCGGCCACCCGGTCGAGGAAGCGCTGCCGCGCGACCAAGCCCCGGACATGCCGGCCCTCCAGCACCGTCTCGCTGCCGTCGGAGGCCCGGACACGGAACGTCAGGAGCTTGCCGTCGCTTTCCACCAGTTCCGCCTGGAGCGTGATCAGCCCCCCTTCGGGCGTCGGGGCAAGGTGGCGCATCTCGTGCGCCACACCGAGGGTCATACGGCCGTCGGGCACGCTCCCCTCGATCGCCTTCATGCAGGCGAGTTCGGCGAGCCACAACAATACCGGTGTCGCCATCACCGGCACGTCGTTGGCCCAGGCCGTGGCGAGGTCCTGGGGACGGACGATGTGCTCGAGCACGCCCACGGCACCGATTTGAGCGGTCATCACGCCTTCTCCTTCTCATGGAGCTTGTCGAGCTGGTTGAAGATGTTCACCTTCTGGATGTCGCTGGTGCCGCCGGCGATGCGCGTGCCGCAGGCGTCGCGCAGCAGGCGGGCGACCTCGCCCTCCTCGTAGCCGGCATGGCCGAACAGCATCATCGCGTCCTGCGCCGTGGCCCACAGGCCCTCGGTGCCGACCAGCTTCGCGATCGAGCACATCAGCGATGCCTCGGGATGACCGGCGACCAGCCTGTCGAGAGCCGCATAGGCGATGCACCGGCTGGTCTCGATGCGGATCTTGATGTCGACCAGGCGCTGCTGGACGTGCTGGTGCCCCTTGATCGGCCGACCGAAGGCGTGGCGGGCGCCGGCGTGGTCGAAGGTCCGGCGGAGCCATGGTTCGACATAGGCGGCCGCCAGGACTCCATAGAGCAGGCGGTCGAGCGAAATCATGTCGTAGAGCACGGCAAGCCCGTCACCGGGTCGCCCGAGGATGTTGACCGGGTCGATGGGGGCGCCTTCGAAGCGGATCTCGCCGGTCGGGCTGGTGCGGTTGCCCAGCATTGCCTCCGGTGGGCCGGTCTCGATGCCGCCGGCGCCGCGCTCGACGATGAAGAGGCTGATATCGCGTTTGGCGGGCAGGCCCTCCATCCGGCCGACCGCGATGATCACGTCGGCGACCGGTGCGTTGGTGATGTGCACCTTCCGGCCCCAGAGGCCGAGGCAGCCATCCGCCCCCGGGCGGGCGGCGAGGACCATCCGCGCGACGTCGGAACCGCCGGACGGTTCCGTGATCGCCGTCGAGGCGACCCGGCCCTCCATCAATTGCGGCAGGAAACGGTCCTTCTGGGCTTGATGGCCATGGTTCATCAGAACCCGCAGACCGCCGACATGGGCAACGATCGACAGCAGGAAGCCGAGATCGTCGGCGGTGGAGGCCAGGCCCTCGACGGCGGCAACGAACTCCCACCAGGAGTGGCCGTAGCCGCCCTGCGCGCGCGAAACGGGCAGTCGCCACAGACCGGCCTCGCTGATCGCGCGCCAGCCGGCGTGGTCGAATGCGTCGTCGGTCGTTCGATTGTAGGCGATCCGATTGCCGATCGCGGCAAACTGATCGAAGAGCATCTGCTGATACTCGCTGCGGGAGAGGTGCTTCATGACCGGTGCCTCCAGGGGGTCAGGCCGTCGCGGCGACGCGAGGGATCGGCGGGGTGTCGACAGTTGCGGCAGGTTCGGTAGCGCCGGCGGACGCGGCGACCTCGGAGAGGGCGCCGTCGAGCCGGCCGAGGATGGCGTCAAGGTCGGCCTCGTGGACCGCGAGGGGCGGGGCGATGATCACGGCGTCGCCTTCTCCGGCGCCGAGGAAGCCGCGGCTCGGGTAGATCAGCAGGTGCCGGCGCGCGGCGGCCGCGACGAGCCGATCAGCCAGCCGCACCTCCGCCGGGAAGGGTTGGCGGGACGCGGTGTCCGCCACCAGTTCCAGGCCCCGAAGCAGGCCGGCACCACGGACGTCCCCGACGATCGCGTGGCGGTTCGCCAGTGATTCGAGCCCCGCCGCCAGCCGGCCGCCGAGGCGGCGCGCCCGCTCCGCCAATCCGCCGTCGTCCAGCTCGTCGAGCACGGCAAGGCATATCGCGGCGGAGAGGGGGTTCGCGGCATGGGTATGGCCAAATCCGAGATCTGCGCCCCCCTGCCGCAAACCGTTGGCCACGCGGGCGGAGACGACCACGGCCGACATGGGCGTGAAGCCGGCGTTGAGGCCCTTGCCCAGAACCATGAGGTCCGGGGCGAAGCCGTAGGCGGCCGAGCCGCTGTCCGCTCCGACCCGGCCGAGGCCGGTCATCACCTCGTCGGCGATCAGCAGGAGGCCGTGGCGGTCGCAGATGCCGCGAATTCGGTGCCAATAGTCGGCCGGCGGCGCGATGGCCGCTCCCGCGGCTCCGATCACCGGCTCGGCGATGAAGGCGGCGACATGCTCCGGTCCGATCCGCCGCAATTGGTCCTCAAGCGCCGTGGCACAAGGGGTGCCGCAGTCGTCGGGGGATCGGCCGAACGGGCAACGGTAGCAGTAGGGCGCGGGGATCGCCGGCAGATCCGGCAGGTCGGCCGCGACCGGCCGGCGCCGGTCGACATGACCCGAGACGGCAAGCGCACCTTGGGTGGAGCCGTGATAGGAGATCAGCCGGCTGAGAATTCGGCGCCTGGCCGGCCGGCCTTGCGCCGCCCAATAGCTTCGGGCCAGTCGAATGGTGGCCTCGACGGCTTCGGAGCCCGAATTGCAGAACATCACGGCCCCACCAGGCGCCAGCCGGTCGACCAGCCGGTGCGCCAGCGCCTCGGCCGGCGCATTGCGGAATTGGGTCCGATAGGCGAAGGCAATCCGGTCTGCCTGGTCGATCATGGCCTCGCGGACCCGGCGGGAGCCATGACCGAGATTGCAGGCGATGGCTCCGGAGCAACCGTCGAGCCATTCGCGGCCCCGGTCGTCGACGATCCTGATGCCATTGCCGGACACGGCGGTGGGCAGGTTCGCCGCGGCCGGTGGAAAGAGCAGCGCACTCCCCGTCATGGTCCCTCTCCCTTGTCGGCCGGCGGTCAATGCCAACGGTAGACGGCGGCGCCAGACGTCATCCCGGCCCCGGCCGCCGCGAACAGCACCACGTCGCCGGCCGCGATGCCGCCGTCTCGGCGGGCCTCGTCCAGCATCACGGGGATCGTCGCCCCGGCGGTGTTGGCGTAGCGGTCCATCGAGGTCCGAACCCGACCGAAGTCGATCTGCGACTGCCGGGCGATTTCCTTGAGCAGATGGATCGACGGCTGGTGCGGCACGACGACGTCGACGTCGTCCGGAGTCAGGCCGGCACGGTCGAGCACCCGGCGGATATGCCGCGGCACCGCCTCAGTGGCGGATTGCCAGACCCCCTTCCCGTCCATGACGAAGGTCCGTTCACCCGGACGCACGGTGAAATGGTCGATTCCCTGGCCGTGACCGTGGATTTCGGCAACGAACAGAGCGTCGGCGTCCGTGGATCGATCCACCACGACCGCCCCCGCGCCGTCTCCGAAGAAGCAGGCGTCGCGGTGCCGCCAATCGGTAATCCGCGAGAACGTGTCGGCGCCGACCACGACCGCGCTTCTCGCCTCGCCCGTCCTCACGAACTGCCGGGCCACCACGAGACCGAACAGGAAGCCGCTGCACACGGCCGCCACATCGAAGGCCGCCAACGGCGGGAGGCCGAGCTTCTGCTGGACGATGCAGGCTGTCGACGGCGCCTGCCGATCTGGTGTGGCCGTGGCGACGATCAGCAGATCGATCGTCGCGGGGTCGATTCCGGCGTCCTCGATCGCTGCCGCCGCGGCGGCCGCGGCCAGATCCGATGTCTCCTGTCCCCGGCCGGCGACCCGACGTTCGCGGATGCCCAGCCGCTCTTCCGGCCAGTCCGGGTCGATGCCGGCGAGGCTGCCGATGGCGGCATTGCCGACGACACGCTCCGGCAGGCAGGAGCCGGTGCCGGCGATGCGGATCTCGAATCCCGACGCAACCATGGCGACTTCTTCTCCCACTCTCATTGTCTCCGGGTCTGATTTGAGATAGATAAATCGGCATCCCACTCTCCAAAAATTAGAACGGCTGGACGATCCATCGGGGCTGCTCATGAATGTGTCGCTGGACCTTCTGAAGACGTTCGCGACGGTCGCGGACCTCGGCAGCTTCACGCGTGCCGCGGAGGTTCTCTACCGGTCCCAGTCGGCGATCAGCCTGCAGATCAAACGGCTGGAATCGCTGGTGAACGGCGCGCTCTTCGTTCGGACCAGCAGGCAGGTGGTGCTGACCGACCGCGGCCGCGCGCTCCTGGAGCGTGCCCACAAACTGCTTGATGCGGCGGGCGAGTTCGAACGCTTCGTCGACGATCCCCGGATCGAGAGCGTCGTTCGGCTTGGCGCGCCCGACGACTACGCCCAGTCGGTCCTGCCCCAGGCGTTGCGCGACTTCTCCCGGACCCATCCGACGGTGCGGATCGAACTGACCCAGGACGTCGGGCCGCGGCTCGTCGAGGCGTTGGAGGCGGATCGGCTGGACCTGGTGATGGTGTCCCGGCACCCCCGGCTGGAGGGCGGGAGCCTGCTCTGGCGCGAACCGGTGGTTTGGGTGCAGGCGGCTGCCGCGCCGCCGCTGCTGTCGCAGCATCCCCTTCCGCTCGCCCTGTTCGCGGAGGGCTGCATCATGCGGGAGAGGGCGATCGCCGGGCTCGGCGCGGCGGGCATCGCCTGGCGCGCCGTCGTCACCGGGACCAATGCCATGCTGATCCGCAGCGCCGTCGCGGCCGGCATCGCCGTCGCCCCCATGATCGCGAGCCTGGTCGATCTCGACCTGGAGCTGCTGCCGGCCGACCTGCTGCCCCCGATCGAGCCGCTGGAAGTGATGATGCTGACCAACCGGCTGTCCGGCGGACATGCGGGGGGCATGCTCGCCCAGCACCTCCGGAGCGCGGCCCGGTCCCTGCACGACCGGAAGCCGCGAACAATCGACGTGGCGATGCTATAGGGCTCGGGAGATCCCGGCCGGGGAGTTCCCCCCCGCGGCCCCGCGGCCTCCGGCATGGCGGGACCCGCGGTCGCGCGGCGGGAACGCGACCGCGCTATTCCGCCGCCTCAAGGAACGGCAGGTCCCAGTCCGGCCGGTCGCCGAAGCGCTTGGCCAGGAAGTCGACGAACACCCGCACCTTGGGCGACAGGTGCCGGCTGTGAGGCCAGATCGCATAGATGCCGCCGAATTCGTGGTCGTGCTCGGGCAGGATGCGGACCAGCCGACCCTCGCACAGGTCGTCGGCGATCAGGAAGGTGGGCAGCACCGCGATGCCGCCGCCGGCGAGGCAGGCGCTGCGGATCGCATCGCCGTTGTTGACCAGCAACCGGGCCTCGAGCCGGATGCTCTGGATCGCACCGTCGCCGTCGGTGAACCGCCATTCCTGCGGTCCCGCCAGGTAGCTGTAGGCGAGCAGTCGATGGCCGCCGAGATCGGACGGCGTTTGCGGCCGGCCATGCCGCTCCAGATAGGCTGGCGCCGCCACGGTGGCGCGCCGCGCGGGAGCCAGCCGGCGGGCGATCAGGCTCGAATCCTGCAGCCGCGCGACCCTGATGGCGAGATCGAACCCCTCGTCCACCAGGTCGACGAAGCGATCGTTGAGTGTCAGGTCGATCGACAGGTCGGGATAGGTATCGAGGAATTCCGGCAAGGCCGGCGCCACCTGCAGATGGCCGAAGGAGACCGGCGCGTTGACCTTGAGCTGCCCCCGGGGCACCTCTTGGTGGCGGGTGACCGCGAGTTCCGCGGCTTCCACCTCCTGGGCGATCCGGGCGCAGCGCTCGTAGAGCGCGAGGCCGACCTCGGTCGCGCTGATCCGGCGTGTCGTGCGGTTGAGCAGGCGGACGCCCAGCCGATCCTCCAGCCGGGCGATCTGCTTCGACACCGCCGATTTCGACATGTCGAGCCGGCGCGCCGCCTCGGAGAAGCTGTTGGTCTCCACCACGCGGGCGAAGGTGATCATCGCACCGACCATGTCCATGGTCGTCTCCTCCTCGAGGCCCGGCATTCTCACCGCCCCACCCTTGTTACACCGGAATGCGCGCATCGGAAACGGTTTCGCCGATCACGTCGCCGCGAGGAAACAGTCAAATTCCACCCGGACGGGCTGACCCGTGCCGCCGATCGGCCCACCTTCCCAACCAGCGAGGGGAAAGCGGCCGCGCGGCCCTGGATGCCGGTGGCACGCGGCCCACACCGACCGAGATGGATGGAGAAGCACAATGGCCCGTGTTCTGGTGCTCTACTACAGCTCCTACGGCCATATCGAGACCATGGCCAAGGCGGTCGCCGAGGGCGTTCGCGAGGGCGGCTCGGAGGCGGTGATCAAGCGGGTGCCGGAGCTGGTGCCCGACGAGGTCGCGAAGAACAGCGGCTACAAGCTCGACCAGGAGGCGCCGGTGGCGACAGTCGACGACCTGGCCGAGTTCGATGCCGTGATCTTCGGCACGCCGACCCGCTTCGGCAACATGGCCGCGCAGATGAAGAACTTCCTGGACCAGGCCGGCGGCCTGTGGGCCAAGGGCAAGCTGATCGGCAAGGTGGGAGGGGTGTTCACCTCCACCGCCACGCAGCATGGTGGCCAGGAGAGCACGATCCTCTCCGTCCACACGGTGCTGCTGCACCTCGGTTTCGTCCTGGTCGGGCTGCCCTATGCCTTCCAGGGCCAGACGACCCTGGATGAGATCACCGGCGGCAGCCCCTATGGCGCGTCGACCATTGCCGGCGGCGACGGCTCGCGCCAGCCCAGCGAGAACGAGCTGGCGGGCGCCCGTTTCCAGGGCCGGCACATCGCCGAGGTGGCGAGCGCGCTTGCCGGCGGCCGGGCGCTCAGCGCGGCGGCCGAGTGACCACCGGACGTCGGGGCCGCCGGACGCCTTGCGAGGGCCGGCAGTCCCGGCGGACCGTCGTCCCGACCCGGATACCCAAGGGAGCGATCAGATGGGCCTGTTGATCGACGGCCAATGGCATGACCGTTGGTACGACACCAAATCCAGCGGCGGCCGGTTCGTGCGGTCCGAAAGCCAGTTCCGCAACTGGATCACGGCCGACGGCAGCCCGGGGCCATCCGGAGAGGGCGGCTTCGAAGCCGAGGCGGGGCGCTACCATCTCTACGTCTCGCTGGCCTGCCCCTGGGCGCACCGGACGCTGATCTTCCGCAAGCTCAAGGGGCTGGAGCAGGCGATCGGCCTGTCGGTGGTCGACCCCTTCATGGGCGAGAACGGCTGGACGTTCGGGGACAGTCCCGGGACGATTCCGGACCCGATTCACGGCGCCACCCATCTGCACCAGGTCTATACGGCGGCCGACCCCCGATACACCGGCCGTGTCACGGTCCCGGTCGTCTGGGACAGGAAGCGTGGCACGATCGTCAGCAACGAGTCGGCCGAGATCATCCGCATGTTCAACGGCGCCTTCGACGCGGCCGGGATCGGCGACGCATCGATCGACTTCTGCCCGGAAGACCTGCGCCCGGAGATCGAAGCGATCAACGAGCGCGTCTATCACGCGATCAACAACGGGGTCTACAAGTCGGGCTTCGCGACGACCCAGCAGGCCTACGAGGAAGCCTACGACCAGTTGTTCCAGGCCCTCGACGAGGTCGAAGCTCGGCTGGGTCGTCACCGCTACTTGGCGGGCGACCGGATCACGGAGGCCGACTGGCGGCTGTTCACGACGCTGGTTCGCTTCGATCCCGTCTATGTCGGTCATTTCAAGTGCAACCGGCAGCGGATTGCCGACTATCCCAATCTCAGCAACTACACGAGGGAACTCTATCAGATCCCCGGCGTGGCCGAGACGGTCGATCTGACCCACATAAAGAGGCACTACTACGAGTCACACGAGACGATCAATCCGACCCGGATCGTCCCCAAGGGGCCGGAGATCGACTACGCGACGCCTCATGACCGGGAGCGGATGTTGACCAACGCGGCCTGACCGCGTCTACGGCCTCCCGGACTGTCCGGGAGGCCGCTCGCGGAAGCCGCGGCGGCACCGCAAACCTACAAAAGAACCAAGGAAGTCAAGTGTTTAGACCACCTTAGGTAGTGGTCGAAGACAAATTTTTGAGGATCTGCCGCAGCGCGCGCTCCAGAGCTTCCGTGTCCCGGGCGCTGACTCCCTCCACCGCGAGCCGATTAAGCTCGGCCTCGATCGGCATGAGTTCGGCTTGGAGCGCCTTGCCGCGGTCGGTGAGGAAAATGTTCATCTTCCGCCGATCGTGCGGATTGCGAACGCGACGGACCAGGCCGTTCTGTTCCATGCCGTTGAGCGCCGTCACCGTCGTCGGCTCCATCATGCCGACGCGCACGCTCAACTCGCGCTGGGTCAGGCCGTCCTCGTCCCACAGCGCCCGCAGGAAATACCACTGACCGATCGAGACTCCGTAGTCCGCGATGCGGCCGCCGAGGAGCCGCGACAGGGCGCGCTGCGTATCCCGGAGCAGATGGCCGATGCCGAAGTCGCCGCCCGCTTCAGCCGGGAACTGCATTTGGCTGCCGTCCTGGGCGGCGCCTGGAACCTCGGCATCGAGTTTCGCGGAACCGCCGGATCGGGTCGTCGGCCCGGGCCCGTTCGGACGGGTTTCGCCCCTGCCGGTCCGTCGCCCTCCGGACCCGCTCTCATTCTTGGGTGGCACCATCGCCATTCTCGCTCTTGACGTGTCGACCCGGTTGACACGGCCCCACGGCCGTTCGCGCCGACCGTTCAGGTCGATGCCGCATAGCCGGTATCGCCAGCCGACCGCCAGGGATAGTCATTACTTAGCTACCTAACTTTCCTGTCGACCTTCACGGGACAAATAATCGCAATCTCCTTCCCGGATGCAAACGAATTCGCATTTCGGATAGACCGAAGATTGATTAACCAACAGGCAAATTTGATCCACGGACAAAATTTGATCTCTTAGGAATTCGATCATTCGCATTTACACAGTAAACATTTGCAGGAGGCGCCGTCCCTGCCAACTTGCCTCCACGACCTGAAATCGCCACCTGATGGTCCGCGCTTCCGCGCGCAGGCCGGCTGACGGGCGGCCGACCGCGGTGCCGACAGCCAAGGTTTCCCCAGCCCTTAAGGAGGTTCCGTTCCATGACAGCCGTCACCGTCGCCGCCCTGCAAACGGCCTGCGGCTGGGACCTGGATGCCAATCTGGACAACACCGAGCAGCTGATCCGTGAAGCGGCCAGCCGCGGTGCCCGGATCGTGCTGCCGCAGGAGTTCTTCGCCACCCCCTATTTCTGCAAGGAACAGAAGGCGGGCCATTTCGCCCTCGCCCATCCGGCCGAGGGACATCCGGTCCTGGAGCGAATGCAGGCCCTGGCGGCGGAACTGAGGGTGGTTCTGCCGGTCAGCTTCTTCGAGCGGGCGAATAATGCCTACTACAACGCGCTCGTCGTGATCGACGCCGACGGCCGGCGGCTGGGGATCTACCGCAAGTCCCACATCCCCGACGGCCCGGGCTACCAGGAGAAGTTCTACTTCAATCCGGGAGATACGGGATTCCGGGTGTTCGCCACCCGCTACGGCCGGGTCGGCGTCGCGATCTGCTGGGACCAGTGGTTCCCGGAGGCTGCCCGCATCCTGGCGCTGAGGGGGGCGGACCTGCTGGTCTATCCGACCGCCATCGGCTCCGAACCGCAGGATCCCGCGCTCGACAGCCGCGGGCATTGGACCCGGGTGATGCAGGGGCATGCCGGCGCCAACATGGTTCCGCTGGTGGCCTCGAACCGGGTCGGCCGCGAAGAGGGGGAGAGCTGCGCTCTGACCTTCTATGGCGGCTCGTTCATCGCCGGCCCGACCGGCGAAATCGTCGCCCAGGCACCGACCGAGGGCGAGGCCGTGCTGACGGCCGAATTCGATTTCGAGGCCATCGCCACCGCCCGGGCGTCATGGGGTCTCTTCCGCGATCGGCGGCCGGACCTCTATGCGCCGATCCTCACCCTGGACGGCGGCTGACTGGGCCTCAGCGCGCTGTCTGCAGCAGGCCTTCGAGGAAGGTCACCGTGTTGACGCCCAACGTCTCGATCGCATAGCCGCCCTCCATGACCACCAGCGTCGGCAGTTTCAACCGGCCGACCGCCTCGCCGATCCGGGCGAAGTCCGAAGTCTCGAGGAGGAAGCGGGAAATCGGATCATCGCGGTGGATGTCGGCGCCGAACGACACGACCAGCGCGTCCGGCGCGTAGTCCGCCACCGCGGCGGTCGCCTTTTCCAGCGCCGCGGCGTAGCCCTCCCACCGGGTCGCCCAGGGGAGCGGCAGGTTGAGGTTGAAGCCGTCGCCGCGGCCGGCGCCGGTCTCATCGACGTGACCCAGGAAATACGGGAATTCGGTCCGCGGATCGGCGTGAATCGAGACGAACAGCACGTCGTCGCGGTCGAAGAAGATCTCCTGCGTCCCGTTGCCGTGATGGTAGTCGACGTCCAGCACCGCGACCCGGCCCGCCCCGGCATCGCGCAGCCATTGCGCCGCGATCGCCGCGTTGTTGAGGAAGCAGTAGCCCTGGAAGACGTCGCGCGAGGCATGGTGGCCGGGCGGCCGGCACAGGGCGAACACCGGATCGCCGTCCTTCAGCCGCCAGGCGCCGGTCAGGGCGACGGCGGCGCTGCTGGTCGCCGCCTGCCACGTGCCGGCGGTGATCGGCGTCCCGGCATCGCCGCCGAAATAACCGAGCTTGCCGTCGATCGCCTCCGGGATGATCTGGCGCAGCCCGCGCACCGCCCAATTGATCGCCAGGGCGTCGCTGGTGCCGTAGCGCTCCCGCCACTCGTCGAAGGCCGTGCGCAGGAACGAGAGATAGGCGATGGTGTGGACCCGCTCCAGCGGACCGGTGCCGAACGACTCCGGCCCCTCGACCGGCCCCAGCTTCGCCTCCCGGACATGGCGTAGGATCATGTCCGCCCGCTCCGGCCTCTCCACTGCCGGCTTCATCGTGCCGGCGTCGAGTTCCGCCTTGGCGGCCTGGAGTCGATGATCGTCGCTGAAGATGGTGAGCATCCGGTGCTCCGCAGGGGCAGGAACTTGGCCGGTCGTCATAGCAGGCGACGGTCGGCGGACAGAAGCCGGAAACACGCCGCCGCCCCTTCGGCCCCGGACCCTGAGGTCTTTTTTCGAGCATAATCTTGATATTGTATCTTCTAAAGGTTACAGTTGAATGCTAATCGTCGCGACGCCGGATCGGCTCGCGCCGCTCTCCAGCAATCGTGCCAGCGCTGGACGATCCCGCACTGAACGACCGTGGATTGGTCGACCCCAGGTCGATCGATCCGAGCCCGCCGCCCACGGAATCCCGACCGGTGACGACGCCCGTTCCGCCTGATCGCAGTTGCCGCGGCCGCCGCCCACGGCGGACCTGTCGTCCCAGGCCTTTCAGGCGCCTCACCCGACGGTCCGGGATCGTGGCGGCCCTTCTTGTCGCTGCCCTTCCCTTCCTGGGCGTCACGGCCGACGCCGGTGCGCTGGAGCCTCCGGTGACGGAGACCGTACTGCTGCCGATGGCGGCGGATTCCGTGCAGGCAATGGCGGACCGTGCGGCCCCGCCGACCCCTGTGGAGACGTTCTACTCGGACCGAGCCGGCATGCCGCTGGCTCTGATCGGCTACGGTCCCTTCGGCGGCGACGCAGCGGTCCCGCCCCCACCGCCGGGCCGGCTGTCCGACGGCTATCGCCTGGGCCCGGGCGACGGCCTGACGGTGGTGCTGGACGGCAATCTCTCCGGCGTGCACGCGGTAACCGTCGACCCGTCCGGCACCGTCGCCCTGCCCGGCCTCGGCGTGCTGCCGGCGGCCGGCCTGACCGTTGCGGAGTTCCGCGACGCCGTCCAGGCGGAGGCGACGGCACGACTGGTGAGGACGCGCGTCCACGCCACGGTGACGGACCTGAGGCAGGTCGCGATCCTGGTGGCCGGCGCGGTCGCCCGGCCCGGACGGCACGCGGTCGCGGCCCGGACCGGGATCCTCGACGCCCTGATCGCCGCGGGTGGCGTCGACCGGACCGGCAGCCTTCGGCAGGTCCGGCTGATCCGGGACGGAGAGAGCCTCGTCGTCGACGTGTTCGCCCTGGTCGATGGCACCGGGGAGGATCCGCCTCTGGACCAGGGCGACCGTATCGTCGTGCCGCCGCTGGCCCCACCGCCGCCGTGGCCGGCGCCGTGATCCGCCCGGGGATCTTCGAACTGCCCCCCGCGGGGGCGGCGGGCGAGCCGCCCGTGCTGGCCGACCTGCTCGACCTCGCGGGCGGCCCCCTGCCGGGCGGCACCCGGATCAACCTTTGGCGGTTCGATCCCGACGGCCGGGAGAGCGTCCAGCCGATCGGCTCGGCCGACGCCGCCCTTCCGCTGGCGCCGGGCGACCTGATCGTGGTGGAACGACGGACCGCCGGGGTTCCGGCCGCGGTGAGCCTGGAAGGGCACGTCGATGCCCCCGGTCGGCTGCCGTTGGCCGACGCGCTGTCGCTGTCGGCCGTCCTGGGCGACGGGGAGGTTCTGCGCACCGGCGCATACCGCCTGTTCGCGGCCGTTGAGACCACCGATCCCGCGACGGGCGCACGGGCGTTCCGCGCATTTTCCCCGGCGGCCGTGATCGAGGGTCGCGCCGACCGCCCCCTGATGCCGGACGACCGGGTCGTCGTCCTCTCTGCGACCGATGTGGCCTTCCTCGGCTCCGCCGGCGTGCTGACGGCACTCTCCGGCAGCCCGCCCTCGGCCGAGGACCGGATCGCCTGCCCCGGCCTGGCAGCGATCGACCTGGCGGCACGTGCCGGCCGTGGGCCACCGGCGGGCGCGATGCTGGAGGCGGCAGGCCGGCTGCCCGCCCGTCCCACGACCTGCCCGGAGGTCTTTCGCCAGCACCCAGACCTTCTGGTGCTCGCCCTGTCGCAGGCGGTCCTGGTCGGCGACGGCGCCGCCCGGCCCGGGCTTTATCCGGTGGCGGAGGCCGTGCCGGTGGCAGAGTTGATGGCGCTGGCGGGGACAGCCGGAGGGGCGGCCGACGATGCCCGCGCCCTGGCCGCGGGGGGCGGCGGCATGGCGCGGCCGGGAGACGTGGTGGCGGTGGATACGGCGACGGTTCGGCTGATCGGCGCGGTTCGCGTCCCCGGCCGTCGGGCGCTGACGCCGGGTCTGACTCTCGCCGGCCTGCTGGCCGACGGCGCCATGGCGGAGGCGGATGTGTACCCGCTCATCGCGGTGGTGGACCGGCGCGTGCCGGGCAGCCTGCGGGTCGAGCGGCGGGCCGTCGCGCCCGCGGACGTGCTGGACGGCGCCGACATCGCCCTGGCCGACGGGGATACGATCCGCCTGTTTACCCGGGCCGAGATCGAGGCTCTGGCGACCGGCCCCCGCACCGCGGCCCGGGCCGCGGTCCCCGATGCCGATCCCGGAACGGATGCCGGCGCGGGCACGGTCGGGGATGGGCGGGGGGAGGAGCCGGCCCTCGACCCGGCGACGGCGGTCTTCGTCGACGGCCATGCGATCTCCGTGACCGGCGCGCTGGCCCGGCCGGGATACTGGCCGGTGGCCGGGCCGGTCAGCGTTTCGGCGCTCCTGGACGTCGCCGGACGGCCGCTGCCCGGCGCCCGCCTCGCCGACGCGGAAGCGACGGTGGTCGGCGACACCGGCGCCGCGGCGACGCCGGTCCGGCGGCTCAGGATCGACCTGGACGCGCGGTCCGCGGAGCGGGTGATCCTCCGTCCCGGCGATGCGCTGCACATCCCGCCGCGGACCGACCCGCTGGCCGGACGGACGGTGGAGATCGCCGGCGCCGTCCGACATCCCGGATCCTACACACTGGTGGAGGGCGACCGGCTGTCGAGCCTGATCGCCCGCGCCGGTGGTCTCGCGGCGGACGCCTATCCGCTGGGCGCCGTGTTCACCCGCCGGTCGGCCGCGGAGGCCGAGCGGGCCTACTACCGCGAGCGGGCGACCGCCATCCGCCGAGCCCTGGCCGAAGCGATGGCCGGCGACCGGCCGCCCGACGGCGCCGCCGTGACCGCCGTCCAATCCCTGATCGCCGCGTTGGAGGAGGCGACGCCGATCGGCCGCTTGCAGGTCGAGGCGGATCCGGAACGGTTGCGCGCCGCCCCGGCGCTCGACATCGTCCTGCAGGACGGCGACCGGCTGGAGATCCCGGTCCGTCCGCTGACCGTGCGGGTAACCGGCGAGGTGATGACGCCGGCCGCCCTGCAGTTCCGCGACGGCCGGACCGTCGGCGACTATCTGCGCGGGGCCGGCGGTTCGACGGCCACGGCCGACATCGGGCGGGTCCTGGTCGTGCTGCCCGACGGCCAGTCGGTCCCGGTACGGCCGTCGCCCTGGAACCACGATCCGGTGCCGATCCCCCCGGGCGCCACCATCGTCGTGCCGCGCGATCCGAGTCCCTTCCGGTTCCTGGCCTTCGCCGACGGGATCGCCACGCTGCTGGGCCGGCTGGCGCTCGGCGCCGTCGCCGTCACCGGCCTCGTCGAGTGACCGGCAACGGCGCCCCACTGGTGGTCCGCGCGGGTCCGGTCTCGCATCGTCATGCGGTCGCAAGCGCCCGGCGGGTCCGGCGGCGCCGCGCCGGGCCGCCGCGGCTTCACCCGGCGGTCCGGCGGCGCAACAGCCTGGCCAGCATGCCGGCCGCCATGCCGGTGACCGCCGCGGCGGCCGGGACCAGCCAGCCACGATGTCGTGCCGGCCCGGGCGGCACCGACGGGCCGCTGATCCGCATTGCGGCATAGCGGGGGCCGGCGGCCACGCGAAGCCGCTCCCGCTCCACCTCCTCCAGCATCGCCGTGGCCGCTGCCTGCCGCGCCGCCAGCCGGCCGCCGTCGCCGAGCGCCGCCCGCAGATAGGCTTCCCTCTGAGCGAGGGACTCGAGGGCAGCCGCCCGAACCAGGGCGTCCGCCGCCCGGTCGGCGGCGCCCAGCAGAGCCACGCCGCCGACGGTGCGCCGGCCCCCGCCGATCCAGCTGTCCGGCAGCCGCTCGCCAGCGGGAGGCGCGGCATCCCGCCCCCCGCGCGCCGCCGCCGCCAGGACGAGCCGCCGGTGCCGCGGATCCGCGGCCGGCAGGACGGCAAGCCGGCGCGCCAGACGCTCCGCCGCCTCGGCCGGATCGTCGCCGGTCAGGGCCGGCAGCCCGGTCAGGCTCCGCCAGCCCGCCTCGACCCGGGCGCCGAGGCCGACCGGACGAAGCCGGCCTTCCTCCCGCCGATAGCCGGGATAGAGAGCTTGGGCGGCAACCGGGTCGCGCAGCAGCACCGCGGCCACCTCCGGCGCCGTCAGGACGGCCAGGTAGCGGCCGAACGCCGCTTCCCGGTCGTCGGCGACCGACGGCAAGGCGAGGGCCGCATCGCCCGGCGGTGCCGGTACCGCCAGCCGCGGCGGCGCATCCGCCGGCGCCACCAGCAGGACGGCACCGGCGGTTGGCGGCACCAGGTGCAGCGTTGCCAATCCGAGCGACAGGCCGCAAACACCGCCGATCGCAATGGCCCGTCGCAGGCGGTGCACCGTCGCCAGGAGCATGGGCCAGTCGCCGGCGGCGTCCTCCGGATGCGACGGCGGCGTCTCAGTCACGACGGGCTTCCGATAGAGGGCGCACCACTGCGGTGGGACTTGAAAGCAAGGCACCCCCGACCGCCCGACGCCCGCGGATCACCAGATCTCCCAGCAGGCCGTCCCACACCGCCGCTGCGGCGTCCGCATCCAAATCCGAGACCGCCGCCTGCGCGCGCTCCCGCCGGGCAGATCGCGCCGGTTCCGTCTCCCCGGCCAGAGCGGTCGCCGCCGCCAGCAGGCCGATGCCGTCGTCCGGTGCCACCACGCGCCCCCCGCCGGCCAGGACCCGCCGAGCGGCGGCACCGCCCGACGGACCGGCGAACACGACCGGGCGCCCGGCCGCCAGCGCACCATGGACCTTGCACGGAACCATCAGCCCTTCCGCCTCGGCCGCCAGCACCGCCAGGTGGACGTCGGCCGCAGCCAGGAGCTCTGCGAGGAGCGGTGCCGGACGGGACGGCAGGAACACGACGCCGGGCAGGCCCTCTCCGACCCTGGCGCGCAGGGCCGCCATCCCGTCGCCCTGGCCGACGAAGACGAATCCCGGCATCGGCCGTCCCGTCACGCGCGCCGATGCGGCCGCCCGCACCGCCGTCTCGAGGGCGCCGAGGGGGTGGCTGCGCCCCAGCGTGCCGGCATAGACGACGAGGCTCGCCGCGCCCGTCGCTGCCAGCAGGCGGTGGCGAAGCCCCGTTCCCACCCCGACATGCCATCCGATCGCGGGGTCGGGCCAGGGCTCGACCACGGTAATCGGCACCCGGCCGCGCAGCCGCCGTTCCAGCCGTTCCGCCATGCAGGCCCCGACCGCAACCACGGCGTCGTGCCGAAACAGGGCCCGGTCCCGCAGGGCGGACAGGAGAGCGCCGGCCGGTCGCGGCAACGCACGGCCGACCAGGGGCAGCAGCTCCGGATAGACATCCATGCTCCAATGCACCAGCGCGCCGCAGCGAAGGGTCGCCACCGGAGCGACCACCGGCAGCATCGGCGGGTCGGTGAGCGTGACAAGGACGTCTGTCGGCGGCAGCGCGGCGATCGCGGCAGCCAGGGCGCGAATCTGCACCATGGCGTCCCGGGCCCGTCTCCCGGATAGCGGCCCGCCGACCCGCCGGAGCACATAGCCGCCGGTTCGGCATGTCTGAGGCTCGCCGCAGGCCAGGACGGTGACCTGCCATCCGGCCGCGGCCAGACGGCTCGCCAGATCCGCGACCAGCCGTCCGGTCGCGCCGGTGTCGGGCGGATGGATCCGATTGACCAGTACCAGCGACCGCCCGGGTTCCTTTGGCACCGCTGCCGCCCGGCGGTCCGATACCGGCAGGACGGAACCGTCCATGGCCATCGCAATGCCTCGTCGTTCGAAAAACCCCCATCGACTTCTACCTTCGATCGTGTGTCGACCGCAAGAGCAGCCACGCCAGGATCATGGCGAAGGACAGGGTCTTGAAGCCCGTCTGCACGGTGAGGGAGAGGGCCAGCGCCGCCAGGACGGCCGCGGTCTCCACGGGTCGGTGGCGCAGTAGTGTGGGGACGGGGCGCGCCAGCAGCGCGAGCCATGCCACCCCCAGCGCCAGACCGACGAAACCCGTCTTCCAGAGGAGATAGAGCGGCAGGGCGTGCACGAAGCTGACCGGCGCGTCCGCGATCGCCGGCAGGGCGATCAGCGCGCCCCACCCCTGCCCGAGCAGCGCCGCGAGGGGCTCGCCGGCCAGCGTCTCCACCACCGCGGCGATCTCCTCGATCCGATGGTTGGCGCCGACCGTGCGGGTCTTGTCGGCGAGCGCGGAGACCAGCCGCCCCAAGGCCGGCATGGCGATCAGCCCGCCGCAGGCCGCGGCCAGGCCGAGGGTCGCCCCCGCGGTCGGCCGGCGCGGCACGGCGCGCAGGACGAAGACGGCCATGGCGCAGGCGACGGCCGCGAGCGGCGCACGCTGCAGTGTCATCGCCAGCACCAGGACGCAAGGCGCCGCGGCCAGCATCGCGGGAAGGGCGGTCGTCGCGACCGACCGCGGCCCGTCCTGCAGGGCGGTGACGGCGCGGGCCCCCAAGAGCACCGCAGCGAAGACCACCGCCGGATCGCCGACCAGATAGCGGTCCCCGTCCGCACCGCCCGCGATGCCGAGCGTGCCGGGCGTCGCATCGACCGAGACCAGGAAGCGCACGGCATGGCCGATACCGACCAGGACCAGTCCCGCCACCACGGCGTCCGCCAGCCTTGCCGCCGCCCCGGCCGGATCGGCGCGGCCAGCCACGGCGGCGAACAGGACGACCGGCGCTGCAAGCGCCCCGAGGCCGATCAGATCGCGAAGGATATCGACCAACGACCACCCGCGCAGCGCACCGGCTAGGAGCGGCAGGCCGCCCAGCCCGAGGACAAGGAGCCCCAGACCGGCCGCGGTCCATGGCGGATCGAGGCACGGCGCCCCATGACGCTGGCGGCAGCCGACGGCGATGCCGCCGCCCAGCGCCAGGACCAGCAGGCCGGCCGTGACAGCGGCGGCTGCCGCGGGACGGTCCGGGGTCGGCTCCCCCGCAACGGCATGCACGGTCAGCGCCAGTAGGACGCAGGCGGCGACCGGATCCGCCGCAACCCGGCTCCAACGCGCCGGCAGGACGCCGGCTCCGTTCCTGGCCGTCCGTCGATGGGAGGACCGGGACTCCATCGACGGTGGCGTGCCAGTCGGTTCGGGCATCGGCTGATCCTGCTGGGACACTCGCAAAATGAGAGTACTGCATGCATTTGTACGCGCAAGCACCAACCCTTGCGCCGACGCGTGGGGAGGAACAGGATCGGCGGCCGATACCGACTGCCCGACCCGGACGCCGCCCGCAATGCCGAAGACCGTCGACCGCCTGCCCCTTCCGTTTGCGCCGCCCGGCACCGAAGTCGCGCTGACCGTGCACCGCTACGGCCGGCCCGGGGCACGCCCCAAGGCCTATGTCCAGGGCGGACTGCACGCCGACGAACCGCCCGGCATGCTGGCGGCGCTTCATCTCCTTCGACGCCTCGACAGCCTGGCGGAGGCGGAGGCGATCCCAGGGGAGATCGTGGTCGTCCCGGCAGCCAATCCGGTCGGTCTCGGCCAGCGGGTGCTCGATGCCCCTGTCGGCCGGTTCGACCTCGCTGGCAGCGGCAACTTCAACCGGCACTACCCCGATCTCGTCGATACTTCGGCGGCCCGCATCGCAGGACGATTGACCGGCGACGCGGATGCCAACGTCGCCGTGATCCGGCGGGCCCTCAAGGCCGCGCTGGCGGAGCGGCGGCCGGCCACCTTGGCGGACGGGCTGCGCCACGCCCTGCTCGGCCTTGCGATCGATGCCGACATCGTCCTCGACCTCCACTGCGACGCGGCGGCACCGGTCCATCTCTATACCGGAACGCCGCTCTGGCCGGAGGCCGAGGACCTTGCCCGGCGGCTCGGAGCGGCGGTCGTGCTGCTAGCCGAGGTATCGGGTGGAGAACCGTTCGACGAGGCGTGCTCCGCCCCCTGGTGGCGTCTGCGAGAGGCCCTGGCAGTGGGCGCCGAGACGCCGTTCCCCGCCGCGTGCCTCGCCGCGACCGTTGAACTGCGCGGTCAGGCGGATGTGCGGGATGCCCTCGGAGAGCGCGACGCCGATGCGCTGGTCGCCTTTCTCCAGGATCGGGGCGTCGTCGCTGGCGAGGCGCCGCCGGCCCCGGCCCTCGACGCGGCGGTGGTGCCCCTGGCGGCGGTGGAGATGGTGACGGCCCCGGTGGCGGGCCTGTTCGTCCCAGCCGTCGGGCCGGGCGACCCGGTCGCTGCCGGAGACATCGTGGCCCGCATCGAAAACCCTTTGGCCGAGAACCCGGCCGCGGCGGCCGTGCCGATCGCTGCGACGGCACCGGGTCGCGTGTTCACGTGTCTCGACCGGTTCGTCGTCCTCGCCGGCGACGTGGTGATGAAGATCGCCGGCGATCGGCCCCTGCCGGGTAAGGGTGGGAAGCTCCTGACCGCCTGACGGTCAGAAGGCACCGGGGGCGCGGCGCGCCGATGTCGCCAGACGGCGCCGGGCGGTGCGATCGGTCGATGCGATGGCGGTGACGGACGGCTGCAGGACGGGCGCTCAGCGCCCCGTCACGGCCCCGGACCAATAGCCGGGAGTCCGATCGGCGCGGTCGTAGAGCGCTTCGACCAGGCGTTCCAGGACCGGGTCGGCGGCCAGGGCCTCGGCCATCCGCTGGCGGGTCTGCGGCCGGCTGACGCCATGCTCTCGATGCGCCTTGCCGCCCGAAGCGACGTTCTGGGCGAACGCCTGCAACCTGTCGAGGGCGCGCGCGAATCGGGCCTCGTCGGTCTCTCCGACCTCGAACTCCTCCCACAGGCCTCGGACATGGCGGCCCAGATCGTCCGGCAGCAGCCCGAACAGCCGATCCGCGGCCGCCTGCTCCCGCGCCGCCTGATCCTGCAGGGCGGCCGTGTCGTAGGCGAAGGTGTCGCCGGCGTCGATCTCGACCAGGTCGTGCACCAGGATCATCGGCAGGACACGCGCCAGATCGACCTCCAGCCCGACCTCGCGCTGCAGCAGGACGGCGTAGAGCGCCATGTGCCAGCTGTGCTCGGCATCGTTCTCCAGGCGACTGCCATCGACGATGTAGTTGCGGCGCAGGACGGTCTTGAACCGGTCGCATTCGACCAGGAACTGCTGGATCTGCTCCAGCCGCTCCGGCAACTCGCTCGGAACGGCCATCGGGCCATGGGGCATGGGAACGGGTATCCTTACCAGTCCGGGGTCGGGGGATGGCCGTCGATCACTTCGGCCAGGCGGCGGCGGGTGGCGTCGCTGGTGTCCTCGGGCAGGGCGTCGATCCCGAAGAAGGCGCATTCCGCGATCTCCGCCGACCAGACCCCGCCCACGACGGGACGCCAGCGCTCCGCCAGGAACAGCGCGACATGGTCGCTCTTCTCGCGGGTCAGGTTGGCGTAGATGCCAACAAAACGGGCGCCGCCCAGGACCTCGATCGCGGCCTCCTCCCGCGCTTCGCGCACCGCCGCCTGCTCCAGCGTCTCGTCGCGGGCGACCCCGCCGCCCGGCAGGAACCAGCCGGGACGATAGCCATGGCGGACCAGGCAGACACGGTCGCCATCGAGAATCATCATCCGAACGCCCAGCGTCACCGGCCGGATCAGCCGCAGGACGGCGTTATGACCCCGGAAGGCCAGACGCGGCAGCGGCCCGGCCTTCACTCGGTCGGCCAGGCGGTACGCCAGGCCCGGACGCGCCGCAGGCGTGCGGTGGCCCATTCCTTGATCCTCGTCAACGCGGGGCGCAGGGTCGGGAGGCGATCCTGCCGCCGACGCCGCCCGCCGTCCAGTCCATGCCCGATGCGTTCCGCCGGAGGCTGCCATGCCGCTGCGCCCCCTGTCCGACGGCCACACCGCCGATACCGGCCGCTTTTCCGCGCGATCGGGAGAAACCCCGACGCCGATGCCCGGTTGGCGCCACGCGATGCGCTACGGCCTCGCCGCCGTGCTGGCTCTCGGCCTTCTCGCAGGCACGGCGACGGAGCGGCCCGCCGCCGGTCAGGACACGACCGGTCCGGCAGCCGAATCGATGCCGACGGGTGACGAACCCGGTGGGGAGAGCAGCGTGGTCGGCACCCGGACCGCCACGACCGGTGGCGACGGCTCCGCCCTCGTCAGCGCCGGAGCGACGGTGGCGCTGGATGCCGACACCGAGGAGGATGCGATCGTGGCCGGTGGCGCCGTCCGGGTCGACGGTCGGATCGCCGAGGATCTGTTCGCCGCGGGCGGCCGGGTGCGGGTTGCCGCAGAAGTGGCCGAAGATGCCATTGTTGCCGGCGGACGGGTGGAGATCGCCGCGCCGGCGGTGATCGGCGGCACGCTGACGGCCATTGGCGGCGATATCGGGATCGACGGCATCGTGCGGGGCAATGCCCGGCTCGCCGGCGGCTCGATCGAGATCGCCGGCGAGATCGCGGGCGACGTCGAGGCGGCCGGCGGCAGCCTGACGGTGCTGCCGGGCGCGACGGTCGGAGGCGACATCGTCTGGCGCGGCCGCGAGGCACCGACGATCGCGGAAGGCGCGACGGTCGGGGGGACGGTCGACCACAGGGCGTTCGACGATGCCGAGATCGACATCGCCCCACCGAGGATCCCCGAGGGCGCCGGCATCGCCGGAACGGTGGTCTTCCTGCTGGGCTGCGTGCTGGCCGGCGCCCTGTGGCTGGCGGCGACGCCGCGGTTCCTGGCACGGGCAAGCCTGGAGCTGCGGGCCCGGCCCGGGATCAGCGCCCTGCTCGGCCTCGGGGTCGCGGCCGCGTGGCCGGTCGCTGCGGTGATCGCCGCCGTGACGGTGATCGGGCTGCCTTTGGCCCTGACGGCGTTCCTGCTCTACCCGGTGATCCTCTTCGCCGGCTGGTTGATGGCCGCCTTCGGCCTGTCGGAGGCGGTGCTCGACCGGCGCACCTTCCCCGCCGGATACAGCCTGCGGCTCGCCGGCTTCGGAGGTGCCCTGGTCGTCCTGGCCGTCCTCGGGGCGATCCCGTTCTTGGGTGGGCTGATCCTCCTGGCGGCGGTGCTGCTGGGCCTCGGTGGGCTGGTTCGGGGGATCACCGGCGGACGGGATCCCCTCGCCGTGTGACCCGCAAGAGCATTGCACCAGGGGACGGACCAGACCGAAGCGGCGGTCCGATCCAAGACTCCGCAAGCGATTCACAATCCGCCGGCAGTTGGCCCCAGGTTTGATCCCGGCGTCCGGGCGGCCTAGGCTCGCGGCAATCGATCCGCAGCCGCGAGGCCTCTGCCCATGTCCGACGCCGCCCTCCTTTCCGCCACCGAGATGGTCGCCCGCTTCCGCGACCACAGCCTGTCGCCGGTCGAGGTGGCGGGGGCTTGCCTCGCCCGGATCGAGGCGCTCGACCCGAAACTCAACGCCTTCACCCTGGTCGACCGGGAGGGCGCGCTCCGGTCCGCGCGGGCATCGGAGGCGCGATGGACCGAGGGCCGGCCGATCGTCGACCGGTTCGGCCATTCGGTGGACGGCGTGCCGACCACGCTGAAGGACATCGTCCTGGCCAGCGGGTGGCCCACCCTTCGGGGCTCGAAGACGATCGATCCGGCCGGACCGTGGCGGGAGGACAGCCCGGCCGCGGCCAGCCTGCGCGATGCCGGCGCGGTCTTGATCGGTCGGACCACGACTCCTGAATTCGGCTGGAAGGGCGTCACCGACAGCCCTCGATCCGGGACCACCCGCAACCCCTGGGACCCGGCGAAGACGCCCGGCGGTTCCTCCGGCGGGGCGGCCGCCGCCGCGGCGGTCGGCATGGCGGCTTTGAACCTGGGCACCGACGGCGGCGGCTCGGTGCGAATCCCCGCCGGCTTCACCGGCATCTTCGGGCTGAAGCCGAGCTACGGCAGGGTGCCGGCCTGGCCGCCGTCGCCGTTCGGGACCGTCTCCCATATCGGGCCGATGACCCGCACGGTCGCCGACGGGGCCCTGATGCTGCAGGTGATGAGCCGGCGCGACCGCCGAGACTGGACCGCCCTGCCCTTTCCGGAGGAGGACTTCTCGCGCGGCCTCGACCAGGGCGTCGCGGGCCTGCGCATCGCCTTCGCCCCGACCCTGATGGGCGCCGAGGTCGACCCGGAGATCGCGGAGGCGGTCGCCGCGGCGGTTCAGGTGTTCGTCGAACTCGGCGCGACCGTCGAAGCGGCCGAGCCGCCGGTCGACGAGGCCGATGCGATCTTCTTCAAGCACTGGTCCGTCGGTGCGGCGACCCTGCTGTCGGACTTCCGGGAGGAGCAGAAGGCGATGATCGACCCCGGCCTGCGGAAGATCGCCGCGGCCGGGGCGGCGACGCCGTTGATCGACTACACCCGCGCCACCGTGGCCCGCGGCCGGATGGGCGTCGCGATGAACCGGTTCCACGAGACCTACGACCTGCTGCTGACGCCGACCCTGCCGATCCCCGCCTTCGACGCCGGGCACGAAGTCCCGCCGGGAGGTCGCTATCGCGGCTGGCAGGACTGGACGCCCTTCAGCTACCCCTTCAACCTGACCCAGCAGCCGGCGGCGACGGTACCCTGCGGCCTGACCGCGGCCGGGCTTCCGATCGGGCTCCAGATCGTCGGGCCGCAGCACGACGACGGGGTCGTCCTGCGCGCCGCCGCGGCGTTCGAGCGTGCCCGTCCCTGGCCGCTGCCGCCGATGGCGGGCAGCGCCGGCTGACCGGCCGGCGCCGCTGTCCGAGTCGAGGCAGAAGGCGCCGCTACGCCTGCCGGTCGGCCTCGGCCAGGATTTCGTCGTGGCGGCGCTGGCGCTCCCGTCGCGCCAGGATCACGGCGGCTGCGACCACGCAGGTCGTGACGATCAACACGATGATCGTGGCCAACGCGTTGATGTCCGGGCTGACGCCCAGGCGGACCTTGGAGAATACCACCATCGGCAGGGTCGAACTGCCCGGGCCGGAGACGAAGCTGGCGATCACCAGATCGTCGAGCGACAGGGTGAATGCAAGCAGCCAGCCTGCGATCAGCGCCGGGGCGATGATCGGCAGGGTGATCACGAAGAAGACCTTGGCTGGCCGGGCGCCGAGGTCCAGCGCCGCCTCCTCGACGGATTCGTCGAGGCCGGCGAGGCGCGACTGCACGATCACCGCGACATAGGCCATCGAGAAGGTGATGTGGGCGATGGCGATGGTGGTCGCTCCGCGGCCAGCGGGCCAGCCGATCGCCTGCTCCATCGCCACGAACAGGAGGAGCAGCGAGAGGCCGGTGATCACTTCCGGCATCACGAGCGGTGCCGCGATCATGCCAGAGAAGAGCAGCCGCCCCCGGAACCGGCCGAACCGCGCCATGACCAGGCCCGCCATCGTCCCCAGGACCACCGCCACCGTGGCGTTGACGGCGGCGATCCGCACCGAGAGCCATGCTGCCGACAGCACCTGGTCGTTCCTCAGCAGCTCACCGTACCACCGGGTCGACCAGCCGCCCCAGACCGCCACCAGTTGCGAGGCGTTGAAGCTGTAGACGATCAGGATGACGATCGGCGCATAGAGGAAGGCGTAGCCGAGCGACAGCCAGGTCATCAGGAAGCTGGGGCGGCGCAGCAGCGACATGGCCTCAGCGCCCCCCGGCTTCGCGTGACTGGAAGTGCTGGAACGCCATGATCGGGAGCACCAGCACCAGGAGGAGTGCGATTGCGACCGCGCTCGCCACCGGCCAGTCGCGGTTGTTGAAGAATTCCTGCCACAGAATCTTGCCGATCATCAGGGTATCCGGCCCGCCCAGCAGCTCCGGGATCACGAACTCCCCGACCGCCGGGATGAAGACCAGCAGCGATCCCGCGACGATGCCCGGCAGCGACAGCGGCAGCGTCACCTTGACGAAGGCCTGCCAGGGCCGGCAGCCGAGGTCGAGCGCCGCCTCCACCAGGCTGTCGTCCATCCGCTCCAGCGTGGCGTAGAGCGGCAGGATCATGAACGGCAGATAGCTGTAGACGATGCCGACATAGACCGCGAAATCGGTGCGGATCATCTGGATCGGCCGGTCGGTCAGCCCCAGCCCCGTCAGCAGGCCGTTGATCAGACCGGTGTCGTTCAGGATGCCGATCCACGCATAGACCCGGATCAGGAACGACGTCCAGAATGGCAGGATGATCATCATCAGGAGCGGTCCGCGCCAGGTGCGCGGCGCCTTGGCGATGGCGTAGGCCATCGGGTAGCCGACGATGAGCGCGATCACCGTCGAGACGAAGGCGATCTTGACCGAGTTGAGATAGGCCACCGTGTACAGCGAATCGGAAAGGATGAAGCCGAAGTTCCGCAGGCTGACCGTGATCTGCACGACGCCGTCGCCGAGGAACTCGACCAGGGGGCTGTAGGGCGGGCGCGCGATCGCCGCCTCGCTGAGTGCGATCTTCAGAACGATCCCGAACGGCAGCAGGAAGAACAGCAGCAGCCAGAGATAGGGCACCGCCGTCACGAGGCGCCGGCCGGAGCGGTGGACCCGCTGCTCGATCCGATGGCGGAGCCCCGGGTGCGGGGGCGCGTCGGGCAGCGGCGCCTGGCCGACCGGCCCAGTCGGGGGCGCCGCCTCGTCGGGGACCAGCCGGCTCATTTCGGCCTCCGGGGCAGGTCGCCGCTCACGAATACAGCACCACGCCGGCCGACGGCTGCCAAGTCAGCCAGACCTCGTCCTCCCAGGTGATCGGCAGGTCGACCATGCGATACAGGTTGGGAGTCACCACCCGCACGATCTTGCCGCTGTCGAGGCGGACCACATAGGTCGAGAAGTTGCCGAGATAGGCGATCTCGTCGACCACGCCGTGGACGCAATTGCGCCCGGCCGGCCGGGGTTCCTTGTGGATGGCCATCTTCTCCGGCCGCACGGCGACGAACACCTGCTGGCCCTCCACCCCCGGGATCGAGTGGTCGATATAGAGTTCGCAGCCCGCCTCGGCGCTGGAGATCACGACATGGTCGGTCTCGTCCTCGGCGATCCGACCCTCGAATACGTTGATCTGGCCGATGAACTCCGAGACGTAGCGGCTCTGGGGATACTCGTAGATCTCCGCCGGGGTGCCCGTCTGGACGATCTGGCCGGCGTTCATCACCGCGATCCTCGACGACATGGTCATCGCCTCCTCCTGGTCGTGGGTGACCACGACGAAGGTGATGCCGACGGACTCCTGGATGTTGACCAGTTCGAACTGGGTGCGCTCGCGCAGCTTCTTGTCGAGTGCGGCCAGCGGCTCGTCGAGCAGCAGCAGCTTCGGCCGCTTGATCAGGCTGCGGGCCAGGGCCACGCGCTGGCGCTGGCCGCCGGAAAGCTGGTGCGGCTTGCGCTTGGCGAACCGCTCCAGCTGGACGAGCGCAAGGGCCTCGGCGACCCGCTCTCGGATCTCCGCCTTGGGCACGCGGTCCTGCTTCAGGCCGAAGGCGACATTGGCCTCCACGGTCATGTGCGGAAACAGGGCGTAGGACTGGAACATCATGTTGACCGGCCGCTCGTAGGGCGGCACGTCGGTCACGTCGACGCCGTCGATCCAGATCCGCCCCTGGCTCGGCCGCTCGAAGCCGGCGAGCATCCGCAGGAGAGTGGTCTTGCCGCAGCCCGAGGCGCCGAGCAGGGAAAAGAACTCGCCGCGATAGATCGCCAGGTCGACATCGTCGACCGCGATGAAGTCGTCGAACTTCTTGGTGACGCCTTCGACCCGGACATAGGCCTGCGCCGCCGGATCTCGCCAGGGTTCGAAGGCCGGACGGGGCATCCGCCGGGGGTCAGACTGCGGCTGGGGGTGCGGCTCGGCCTGCGGACCGGGCGGCGGCGCCTCGGGGGACTCGACCATGCCTGGAAAGGCCCTCCTGCGGCAGGGCCGCGGCAGCGGGCCGCGGCGGAACGAAGAACGGGGACGGATCGCCGAGCGGAACCCGATGAGCCCCGCCCCCGCCGTCGTCGAGGTCCTACCGGCCGGTCTTGGCCCGGGTCCAGGTACGGGTCGCCGCGCGGTTCCAGGCCGGCCCCTTGATCGCCGCCGCGAACAGGTTGGCCTGGGTCTCCTCGGACGGGAAGATCGCCGGATCGGTGCGCACTTCCTCATCCACCATCTCGAGCGACGCCGGCACCGCGTTGGCATACCAGACATAGTTGGTGATGCCGGCCATCACGTCGGGCCGCAGGATGTAGTTGATCCAGGTGTGGGCCGCCTCCGGATTCGGAGCGTCGGCCGGGATGGCCATGACGTCGAACCAGATCAACGTGCCCTCTTCCGGGATGATGTACTCGATGTTGACACCGTTGTCCGCCTCCGCCGCCCGGTCGGCGGCGATGAAGACGTCTCCGGAAAAGCCCATGGCGACGCAGATCTCGCCGTTGGCAAGGTCGTTGATGTACTGCGACGAGTGGTAGTACTTGACGTGCTCCCGCGTCTGCGTCAGGAGCGCCTCGACGGCCTCCAGCGCGTCGGTGTCCTCGGTGGCCGGATCCATGCCGAGGTAGTTGAGGGCGATCGGGATCACTTCGTCCGCGCTGTCGAGATAGCTGATGCCGCAGTCGGCCAGTTGGGCCATGGTTTCCGGATCGAACATCAGGTCCCAGCTGGAAGGCACCTCGCCCAGCCGCTCCTCGACCATGTCGACATTGACGCCGATCCCGTTGGTTCCCCACTGGTAGATCGCGGCGTACTCGTTGCCCGGATCGGCGGTCGCCACCCGCTCCATCAGGTCGGGGTCGAGGTTGTCGAGGTTGGGGATCTGCGACTTGTCCAACGGCTGCAGTGCCTCCGCCATGATCAGCCGGGCGAGGAAAGGCATCGCGGTCGGCACCACGATGTCGTAGCCGGAATTGCCGGCGAGCAGCTTCGCCTCGACGATCTCGTTGGTGTCGTAGACGTCATAGATCACGTCGATCCCGAACTCCTCCTCGAAGTTCGCGATCGTATCCTCGCCGATATAGTCCGACCAATTGTAGACGTGCAGTTCTTCCTGAGCCGATGCCGCGCCGGTCGCCAGCGCCACCGCGGCGACCGCGGCAGCGGAGAACAGCGGCGCGCGCGCCGCCCTGGCACCACGCCGGTACGTGAACTGGGTCATGCCGTCTGAAGCCTCCCACCCTGCATTGGGATTCGCGGTCGCCATCCCCGCCGGCGTTCCCTCACCGAAGGTTGCGCCGCAGCAAGCATCAAAGCGATCACCCACGCGCTTGTCAACGCGGCGCCGGGTACCGTCGGACGCCAAATCGCCCGCGTTCGGATGAGAGATTGTCAATCCTCGAATGAGAAGCCCGCGCTGGTGCGGATCCGACCCTGCGTTCTATCCTACGCTCCACCGACCCACAGCCCGCGGATCGACCCGATGACCTCCTCCGTTCCGGCACCGGACCCGACGCGCACCGGCGGATGCCAGTGCGGTGCCGTTCGCTATCGCCTGGAAGCGGCGCCGCGCACGGTCGCCGTCTGTCATTGCCGGATGTGCCAGCGGGCGACCGGCATGCCGATGCTGGCGGTCTTGATCATGGATCGGGCGGAGGTGAGTTGGACCCGCGGCGCGCCGACCTGGTTCGTCAGCTCGGACGTGGCGGAACGGGGCTTCTGTCCGACCTGCGGAACCCACCTTGCCTTCCGGTTCCGAGGCGATCACCCGCGGGCGGACGATCTCGACATCACCTTGCCGTCGATCGATGACCCGTCGGAGTACCAGCCAAAGTTCGAAACGGGGATCGAGAGCCGGCCCGGGTGGGTCACGCGGCTGGGCAGCCTCCCGCACCGCCAGACGCCGGGCCTATCCGAACGGCCGATCCCGATGAGCCGCCAGAAAATCGACGGCCCATAGCGCGCTTGGCATGACGGCTCTCCGGCCGTCCGCGGTAGCCCCGGGGCAGCGTGCGCGTCCCGACCTTCGCCTGACCGGCGGAGGATCGGGGGCGACGCTCGGGATGCTTCTCGACCGACCCGATCTTGACGCGGTCGCGCAGCAACGGCCGGACCAACGGCGAGACGCCCGAGCCGCTGGTGTTCACCCGACGGCGCAACGGCGCCCGGCCGCCGAGAAGGCCGTGGCGCATCGAACCGCCGACGATGCACCATCCTGCACCGGATGCCGGCGGAGATGGTCGCACCGACCGTGATCCTGTCGGAGATGCGGTCGTGCGCCTCCGGTCACGAGGCCTGCGGCTCGACCGAGAGCCTCACCCGGCCCTGGCAACGAGAGACGAGGCCTGCAGGGGTGGCGAACGGAAGGACCACCATACGCTGCCGAGGCCATGGCGATGCATGGAGCTCGACGGATCAAGTGCCCTGAGCGGCCCTGATTCGTCCGACGCGCCCGCCGTGCCGCCGCCTGCCGATCTGGTCGGTCCGGCGGACCCGGGCAGGGCCGGGCGTCTGCCCTGCCGCACGAACCGGCTCGCGCTCCCTGCTCGTTCACCGGCATCCGCGCAGAGCCCGTTCCGGAGGCGAGCGGCGTCACGCGACGCCGATCAGGCGGTCTGCTTCTCCTCGTCGCGCTTCTTCCCGCCATTCGGGGTCTGGTAGGCGACGGACGCATGCTCGGCGCAGTAAGGAACGCCGGGCGCCGAGGGTCGGCCGCAGAAGCGGAATCCCGGCTGCTTCGGGTCGCCGATCGGCCAGCGGCACATCCGCTCCGTCAGGTTGAGGATGGTCGCACCGTCGCCGGGGCCGATCTCCTCCGCCGGGCGGAGGACGGGGGCCGGCCGCTGCGCGGGCGGGGCGGCCGGACGGGGCCGAGGCTCAGCCGTGCGGCTGGCCGCAGGAGCCGCGCTGGCGGCAGCGGATCGAGCCGGCGCCGAGGTAGCCGACGCCGCGGCGGTGGCCGGACGCACCGGCGCGGTAGCGTCGCCCTCCTCCCTCTTCCGGATCGGCGAGGGACGGCCGGAAAGTCCCAGGCGATGCGCTTTGCCGATCACAGCATTGCGCGAGACGCCTCCGAGGATCTCGGCAATCTCACTGGCACTCTTTCCCGAGCCCCAGAGATCGCGCAGTTTCGCGACCCGTTCGTCCGTCCAGCCCATGTCCTGGTCTCCCCTCTCGCGACGACCACCACCTGTCCACCCATCGGCGAGATATGGTGTTTGACGGGGAAGAGCCTACTACATCCACGGCACCCGTGGTAGGGCCAAGCGTTCCGGCAACGCAGAATCCTGTGGAGAACCCGCACCGCCGGAGGATAAGTCCCCACGTGCCGGACACCCGAAGCAGGGCGCCAAGCCCGGTGTTCCCGGGGCGGACGGCGTCCTGTTCCGGACGATCGAAAACCGCCGGGCGGCGCCACGCCGCCATATCCGATCTACAAGGGGGCCCAGCCGGCCCGTGTCAGCCGGCCAGCGCCTGCTCGACCGCGGCGATCGCGGCGTCGCCCTTGGCGCCGTCGGGGCCTCCGGCCTGAGCCATGTCGGGTCGGCCGCCGCCCCCCTTGCCGCCGAGTGCCTGGGCACCAGCACGCACCAGGTCCACGGCACTGATCCGGCCGGTCAGGTCGTCGGTGACGCCGACCACGATCGAGGCCTTGCCGTCATTGACCGCGACGAGGGCCGCCACGCCCGAGCCCAACTGCTTCTTGATCTCGTCAGCCATCGGCTTGAGTTCCTTGGGCGGCAGGTCCTGGACCACCCGGCCGGCGAACCTGACGCCGGCGACTTCCTTGACGGCCGGTCCACCTGCCGCCGCGCCGCCGCCGCTGGCAAGCTTGCGCTTGAGCTCTGCGACTTCTCGCTCGAGGCGCCGACGCTCCTCGACAAGCTGGGCCAGCCGATCCGGCAGCTCCTCCGGCGTGGTGCGCAGCGTCGCCGCCGCGGCGGTCAGAAGGGCATCGCGCCGCTCGTCGTAGTCGATCGCCGCCGCGCCGGTCAGGGCCTCGACCCGGCGTATCCCGGCGGCGACGGCGCCCTCGCCCACCAGCCGGAACGCGCCGATGTCGCCGGTGCGGCGGACATGGGTCCCGCCGCACAGTTCCATCGAATAGGTCCGGTTGCCGTCCATCCCCATGCTCACCACGCGAACGGTGTCGCCGTATTTCTCGCCGAACAGGGCCATCGCGCCCTGCTCGATCGCCTCCTCCGGTGTCATCAGTCGGGTCTCGACCTCGGCGTTCTCCCGGATGCGGGCGTTGACCTCGCTCTCGACCGCGCGCACGTCGTCGGCGGTCAGCGGCGTCGGCTGGCTGATGTCGAAGCGCAGCCGCTCCGGGGCAACCAGCGAGCCCTTCTGCGTGACATGCTCGCCCAGCCGGCGGCGCAGAGCCTCGTGCAGCAGGTGCGTGGCCGAGTGGTTGGCCCGGATGGCGCCGCGGCGCACGCCGTCCACCCGCATCTCCACCGTGTCGCCGACCGAGATGCGTCCGCGCTCGACCCGGCCGAGATGGACCCACAGGTCGCCGACCTTCTTCTGGGTGTCCTCGATCGCGATCTCGGCCCCTTCGGCGGTGAACATGGCCCCCGTGTCGCCGACCTGTCCCCCCGACTCGCCATAGAACGGCGTCTGGTTGACGATCACCGCGACCCGGGCTCCGGCCTCCGCCGACCGCGCTTCGCTGCCGTCGACCACCAGGGCCTGGATCACGCCCTCCGCCTCCTCGGCGGCATAGCCCAGGAATTCGGTCGCCCCCAGCCGGTCCCGCAGGTCGAACCACTGCCCCTCGGTTGCCGCCTCGCCGGAGCCGGCCCAATTCTTCCGCGCCTCGGCGCGCTGGCGCTGCATCGCGGCGTCGAAACCGGACTGGTCGACGGTCCGGCCCCGGCCGCGCAGCACGTCCTGTGTGAGGTCGAGCGGGAAGCCGTAGGTGTCGTAGAGCTTGAACGCCACCTCGCCCGGCAGGGCCCCACCCTCCGGCAGGCGCGCCGTCTCCTCGTCCAGCAGCTTGAGGCCGCGGTCGAGCGTCTGCTTGAACCGGGTCTCCTCCAGCTTCAGCGTCTCAGTGATCAGGGCCTGGGCGCGCTGCAACTCGGTGAAATGGCTGCCCATCTCGCGCACCAGCGCCGGCACCAGTTTGTGCATCACCGGATCGCGCGCGCCCAGCATGTGGGCGTGGCGCATCGCCCGGCGCATGATCCGGCGCAGGACATAGCCGCGGCCCTCGTTCGACGGCATCACGCCGTCGGCGATCAGGAACGACGTCGCGCGCAGGTGGTCGGCGATCACCCTGTGCGAGACCGCATGAGGGCCGTCCGGATGGCTGCCCGTGGCCTCGGCCGACGCCTCGATCAGCGCGCGCATCAGGTCGATGTCGTAGTTGTCGTGCTTGCCCTGCAGCACGGCGGCGATCCGCTCCAGCCCCATGCCGGTGTCGATCGACGGCCGCGGCAGGTCACGCCGGTCGCCGGGGGCGACCTGATCGTATTGCATGAAGACCAGGTTCCAGATCTCGATGAACCGGTCGCCATCCTCGTCGGGGCTGCCGGGCGGCCCGCCGGGCACATGGTCGCCGTGGTCGAAGAAGATTTCCGAACATGGGCCGCACGGGCCCGTGTCGCCCATCGCCCAGAAATTGTCGGAGGTCGGGATCCGGATGATCCGGCTCTCCGGCAGTCCGGCGATCTTCTTCCAGAGATCGAAGGCCTCTTCGTCCTCGGCGTAGACCGTCGCCAGAAGCCGGTCGGCCGGCAGCCCGTACTCCCTGGTGATCAGTGTCCAGGCAAGCTCGATCGCCCCTTCCTTGAAGTAGTCGCCGAACGAGAAGTTGCCCAGCATCTCGAAAAAGGTGTGATGCCGCGCGGTATAGCCGACGTTTTCGAGATCGTTGTGCTTGCCGCCCGCGCGGACGACCTTCTGCGCCGTGGTGGCGCGGTTGTAGGGCCGATGCTCCGCGCCGGTGAAAACGTTCTTGAACTGCACCATGCCGGCATTGGTGAACAGGAGCGTCGGGTCGTTGCGCGGCACCAGCGGGCCCGACGCCACGACCTCGTGGCCGTGCCGACGGAAGTAGTCCAGGAACTGGCTGCGGATCTCGTTGGCAGTGGTCATTCGGGTCCCGGGCGGTCCAAAGGTCAATCGGCGGCAATCAGGCGGCCGGACGCTTGTAGCGCCTAGATAGGATGCCTGTCCAGCCGGCGGGAGGGGCCTTCCGGACGACGGGACGCGCCCCGCCCGCCCGGCGACGGGGCGCTTCGATCTCCGGCCCGCTCCGCCCCCCGGCCGGCGCAGCGCGGCCGGATGCGGGCGGGGTGGCAGCGCGCCCTGCGTCGAAGTCGGGCCATTCGTCCGCATGCCACCGCCGGCTTGTCCCGCCTATCGGGCGATCGGCGCCGCCCCATTGGGAGGGGCGGCGGTACTCGGCATCTTGCGCGCCCTCCGCCGGCCATGTCTCGAAGCCGGCCCGACGCCCATGGATGCACGGGATGCGCGGGACCCGCGGCCTGAGCCGGCCCCGCCCCTAAGCTCAGTCCTCGCCGGCCGCGGCGGCGTCCTGCTCGCCTTCCCCCTGGAGCATCTTCTCAGAGACCAGACCGGCGTTCTGGCGGATCTTGTGCTCGATCGCCTCGGCGATCTGGGAATTCTCGCGCAAGAAGGTCTTCGCGTTCTCCCGACCCTGGCCGATCCGCTGGCCGTCGTAGGAGAACCAGGCGCCCGACTTGTCGACCACGCCGGCCTGGACCCCGAGATCGAGCAGTTCGCCCATCTTCGAGACGCCCTCGCCGTACATGATATCGAATTCGACGACCCGGAACGGCGGGGCCATCTTGTTTTTGACCACCTTCACCCGGGTCTGGTTCCCGACCACCACGTCCCGATCCTTGATCGAGCCAATCCGGCGGATGTCCAGGCGGACGGAGGCGTAGAACTTCAGCGCGTTGCCACCGGAGGTCGTCTCCGGGCTGCCGAACATCACGCCGATCTTCATGCGGATCTGGTTGATGAACACGACCAGCGTGTTCGATCGGGAAATCGAGGAGGTCAGCTTCCGCAGCGCCTGGCTCATCAGCCGGGCCTGCAGTCCGGGCTGGTTCTCGCCCATTTCGCCCTCGAGTTCCGCCCGCGGCACCAGCGCCGCGACGGAGTCGATCACGAGCACGTCGATCGCGCCCGAACGGACCAGGGTGTCGGCGATCTCCAGCGCCTGTTCCCCCGCGTCGGGCTGGGAGATCAGCAACTCGTCGATATTGACGCCGAGCTTGCGCGCATAGGTCGGGTCGAGCGCGTGCTCCGCATCGATGAAGGCGCAGGTCCCGCCCTTCTTCTGGGCTTCCGCCACCACGTGCAGCGCAAGCGTCGTCTTGCCCGAGCTTTCCGGGCCGTAGATCTCCACCACCCGGCCCTTGGGCAGCCCGCCGATGCCGAGCCCGATGTCGAGCCCCAGGGAGCCGGTCGATATCACCTCGGCCTCCACCGTCTGTCGCGCGCCGAGCTTCATGACCGAGCCCTTGCCGAAATTCCGCTCGATCTGCCCCAGGGCGGCTTCCAGAGCCTTCTGCTTATCCATCTCGGACCTTTCGACCAGACGAAGATGCGCTTGCGACATTGCCGTTCCCCTTGTTTCGCACGCCGCGCCGGCGAGTGCAACGCCGCCAATGTACATTCTTTGTTCTTTTCCGGCAAGAGGGTATAAGACTTTGAGATAAATGGTTAATCGACCAGGCGTTCATACCATGTTCCCGTCCGTCGTCGTCGGCCCTTCGATTGCCTGGGACCGCGCGACTCCGCCAACGATCCCCGACGTCGGAAAGCGCCATGAGGTTGTGGATATTCAAACCCTGCTCTAGTCTCGAACGGCCGGTCGGCAATCCAGGTCGGCCCACGGCCGGCGCGGGAGCAGCGCAATGCCTCTGGCACCACCCTGGAACCGTCTCCGCTGGGAAGCGACCGACCGGTTCTCGGTCGGCGACATGACGTTCGACCTGGTCACCTGGGGCAGCCGGCGCAAGCAGGGCAGCTCGGACTGCATGGTTCTGGTCAAGGACGCTTCCTTCGCCGGCTCCATGGCACGCATCCTGTCGGGACACCGGATCGACGCGATGGTCGAGATCGGCGTCTACCAGGGCGGCGGGCTGGCACTGTTCGACCAGCTCTATGCGCCCGGCCGCCTGCTCGGGATCGACGACCGGCCGACCGTCCCCGACGCGCTTGCCCGCTATGTCGCCGTCCGCGGCGCGGCGGACCGGATCGCCGCCGTGCCGGGAGTCGACCAGGCCGACGCGGCCCGGCTGTCCGGCCTGCTCGACCGGTATTTTTCCGACCGCACCGTCGACCTGGCGATCGACGACGCCAGCCATCTCTACGGCCCGACCCGAACCGCCTTCGAGGTCGTCTTCCCCTATCTCCGGCCGGGGGGGATCTACCTGATCGAGGATTGGGGCTGGGCGCACTGGCGCGGCGTCTTCGACGGCGCCCCGCCCTTCGAGGGGCCGCCGCTGAGCAAGCTGGTCATGGAACTGGTCATGGCGCAGGCGACCGCACCGGAACTGATTGCCCGCATCGACATCGACTGGCACCACGCTGCCGTGGTCCGCGGCACCGGAGCGATCGAGGGCCGCCTCTGCCTGTCCGACCACATGGACCGCCGCGTGACGCTGCACGATCGCGATGCCGTCGATCCCGACGGGCCTTCGCCGTAGCAGCCACGCCCCCAATCCACGGAACCGGGTCCATGACGAGGTCAGGCGTTCTCCGCGACCGGAGCCGGCGCCGATTCCGCGAGCGCGGGCTCCTTCCGTGCTGAGACGATCCAGCAGCGCTGGCGCTGTGCCAGCGTCCGCCCCCCGAACAGGTCGCCGAGCCGCGCGGCGTGCTCGCGCAGGATCGCCTCGCGGACCGGCGCCGGCCAGATCTTGAGCGCGAGCGAACTGCTTTCGATCCGGCGCTGCCATTCATCGGCGGAGAAGGTCGAGACGCTGTCCATCGACAGGGTCTCGCAGGGGATCAGCCCGTGCTCCTCCAGCCACTCCATGAGTTCGGGGTGGATGCCCGTGCGGCTGAAGCCCGGCCACAGGTCGTCGGCCACCATGGAGCGGAAGATCACGTTGGTGTGATCGGCCGGGCTGCCCGCGCTGGCGATCAGGTCGTAGGTGATGACGATCAGCATGCCGCGGTCGGTCAACACGCGCTTCACCTCGCCCAGGAACCGGTCGATCTCGAACAGATGGATCGCCTGGCAGCAGGCGACCATGTCCAGGCTGGCATCGCGGAAGGGCAGCCGGTGGACATCGGCATTGACGAAGACGAGCGGATTGTTCGACATCAGGCGCCGCGCCTCCTTCAGCATCTCGCACGACAGATCGGCGCCGGCCAGGACCGTCCCGTCGACCGACGGCAGCGTGCGGATGAGCGCGCCGTTGCCCGTCGCGAGATCGAGGAAACGCACCGGCCGACCAGGCGCGTCGTCCCGCAGCGCGCGGAGGCGCTCGGCGACATAGGTGCCGGCCGCCGCCGGCAGGGGGCGCCGGGTCTCGGTGTAAGCATCGACGACGCTGTCGAACCGCGATCGCATGACGCAACTCGCTTACTGAGAAGGGCGGGATGCTGACTAACCTCTTTTACTCGATGTTTCGCCTTAAGTTCCCCATAAAATCTTATTTTCTGCGCCATTAATGTCGTATTATGCGAGTGACCTGACCAACACCGTCCTCCCCGCCGCCCCGGCCATGACGTCCGCCAGTCCCGCCACCTATCGCGCCTATCTGCGGATGGGCAGCCTCTGGCCACAGCTGCGCGGACCGCTGGCGATCGCCGTGCTGGCGGCGTCCCGCCGCACCGAGCGGGACCCCTGGGTGCTGTTCGACCGGACGGCGCTGACCGTCGAGCAAAGGCGGCGGACCCGCGCGACGGCCGCCCGGCTTCATCGATCGAACGCGATCAACGCGCGGGAATTGACGGACGCCATGGCGGATCTGGAGTGGCACCGGGCGATCAGCGCGGCGACCTACCTCACCCTCAACGTCCTGGAACGGCACCCGCACCGGCGTTACGACCCGTGGCACGACTATGTCGCCGAAGCGCGGGAAGCCGGCTGTTTCGACCGGATCCGTACCGCGCCGCAAGGGACCTTCGACGGCCTCTTTGACCTGGTGCACCGGGTCGAGGCCCTGCTCCGGCGCGAGGGTGCGCTGGCCGCGGCATTCCGGGCGAGCTATACGCCGGACCTTCGGCGCCGGGCCTGGGCCGCCCGCGGAAGCTTGCCGGAGCCGGTCACCCCAGCCCTGCTGGTCGACGATCCGGCCGGCTGCCGACGAGCGATCCTGAACCAACTCAGGCGGCGGACCCTCACCTTCGAGACCGACCTGCCCGCCAAGGCGCGCCGGATCGCCGCCCTGGGCATCGACTGGAAGCACTAGGCACGATGGTTCGTGACGTGAGCGACATCGTCCGGCGCCTGGCGCGCGAGCCATCGCTGGTGATCGCCCCCTATCCCTGGCCGGATCTCGACGGGCTGGCGTCGTCGCTCCTGCTGGCGGATGCTCTGACCGCCCTCGGACGGGTGACCGTGGGGCTGTGCCTGGCAGAGACGCCCCAGGTCGACGCCGAATGGGCGATCGGCAGGTTCGGGTTGAGCGTCGCCGCCCCGGATGCCCTGCCGCCCGGGCCGCTGGTCGTCGTCGATACGTCGGAGGTCGGCGAGATCCCCGAGCCGGTGCGGGATCGCCCGGTGCTGGCAAACATCGACCACCACATGTTCGACGCGTCGGCGCCGATCGAGGCGAAGTACGTGCATCGCGAGGACTGCGGCGCCTGCGCTTCGCTGGTCGTCGACGCCATGGACCGGCTGGGCCTGGTGCCCGACCCGCCCGTCCGGGTGATGGCCTGGTGCGCGATCCAACTCAACAGCTTCCGGCTTCAGGCCGAGGAGACCGCCCCGGTCGACCGCCGCGCCGCCGACCTCCTGGCATTGCTGGACGGGACGGCACCCGAGGCCGCGCTAGCCGACCTCCTGGCCTTCAAGCGCCGACGGGTGGAGGTCGACCTCGTCGACAGCATCGACCGCGACATCCCGACCCTGCCCTACCGCATCACCGGGGGGACCGCTGTGATCGGCCAGATCGAGGTGCCGGCGGCGCGCCGGCTGCTCGACGCCCGCCGCCCGACGGTCGAGGCCGCCATGGCGGCCCAGCAGGCGCGCACCGGCGCGGACCTCTGGGCCTGCGTGTTCCCGTGCTTCGACGAGCTCTCGACATTCCTCGTGACCGATTCCCCCGACCGCGTCCTGGCCGCCTTGGATGCCCGCGGGCTCTCGCCATCCATCCGGGACGGCGTCATCCGGATCGATACGGTGCGGACCCGCAAGTGGCTTGTCCGCGCCCTGCAAAGCTGATAGTCAAGGCGCCCGCCCGCGGCGGCAACCCGTGGTTGCTACTTTGGCCTCCAGCGCGCCGTGTCCTTCGATCCGGACGGACCCCCGCCGTCGAAACGGGCCAGTCGACGCGCGTCCGGATCCGCCGACGCCGGCCGGCCTGCGGCCAAGGTCCCGTCCCCGGCGGACCGACGGCGCCGTTCCGCCCCCGGGGACGATCGACGATGAGGAAGGCCATGCTCGAGACGACGGTCCATCTGCCGACGGCGCTCCACGACTACGAGCGGCTGGCGCTGACCCTCGACACGGTCGAGCCGACCGCGGACCAGTTCGCCGTGCTGGCGAAGAACATCCGGATCGTCCGCGACACGATCGTCTTCATCACCGGTCTCGCGAGCGCCAAGGGGCTCGGCGGCCATACCGGCGGCCCGTACGACGTCACGCCGGAGATGCTGATGCTGGAGGCGCTGGTCGCCGGCGGGGCCGCGGTCGACCCGGTGGCGTACGACGAGGCCGGTCACCGGGTGGCGATCCAGTACGTCCTGGCCGCCTTGCACGGCGACCTGCCGGTCGAGGCGCTGCTGCACTATCGGGAGGCCGACTGGCGGCTGCCGGGCCATCCTGAGAAGGGCTACACCCCCGGCGTCGGGTTCTCCTCGGGCCGGCTGGGCCATCTTTGGCCGTTCGTCAACGGCATCGCCCGGCAGGACCCGGACCGCGCGGTCTGCCTGTTCGGATCCGACGGCTCGCAGCAGGAGGGCAACAGCGCCGAGGCGGCACGGCTGGCGGTGCAGCACGGCCTGAACGTGAAGCTGCTGGTCGACGACAACGACATCACGATCGCCGGCCACCCGAGCCAGTATCTCGGCAGCTTTGACCTGGGCGCGACCCTGCGGGGCCACGGCATGCCGGTCAGCGCGGTCGACGGCGAGGACATCCCGGCGCTGTGGCGCGCGGTTCGAAAGGCGATCGCGACCCCCGGTCCGCAGGCGGTGCTGATCAAGCGGAAGATCGCCCCCGGCATCCCGAACATCGAGGGCAAGCCGGCCGCCCACGACGTGGTCAAGGTGCCGGACGCGGTGCTGTATTTTCGGGACCGGGGCAACCCCGAGGCGGTCGAGGCGCTGGAGGCGGCGGCGAAGCTTCCGGGGGCGGAGAGCTACTTCTTCCCCGCCCACGCCGAGAAGACCGACAAGAACCGCGAGGCGTTCGGAAAGCTGGTCGCCCGCAAGCTGGGCGAGCGGCCGCGCGAGACGCTGGCGCGGGAGGTCGTCGTTGTCGACAGCGACCTCGAAGGCTCTTGCGGTCTCCACCACATCCGCAAGGCCTTTCCGGAGGTCTACATCTCCGCCGGCATCATGGAGCGGAGCAACTTCTCCCTGGCCGCCGGCTTCGGCTCGCGGCCCGGGGCGCAGGGCATCTTCGGCACCTTCGCGGCGTTCGCGGAGATGGTGATCTCCGAACTGACCATGGCGCGGCTCAATGGCAGCCGCGTACTCTGCCATTTCAGCCATTCCGGCGTCGACGACATCGCCGACAACACCTGCCATTTTGGAATCAACAACCTGTTCCTCGACGGTGGCATCGGCGAGCATGATCAGACCCAGCTCTATTTCCCGGCCGACGAACAGCAGTTGGCCGCGATCCTGGACGCGATCTTCGATGCCGACGGCGTGCGCGTGGTGATGACCACCCGCTCGGCCGTGCCGACGATCCTCGACGAGGGGGGCCAGCCCGCCTTCGGCGGCGGCTACGTGTTCCATCCCGGCCGGGACGCCGTCGTGCGGTCGGGAACCGCCGGCTGGGTGATCAGCTACGGCGACATGCTGCACCGCTGCCTGGACGCGGTCGACCAGCTGCGCCGGGACGGCCACGATGTCGGCCTGATCAACAAGGCGCATCTGAACGCGATCGACGAGGAGACGCTGGCCCTGGTGGGGCGGTCACCCTTCGTCGCCCTGTTCGAGACCCAGAACCGCAAGACCGGCCTGGGCGTGCGCTACGGCGCCCAGTTGCTGGAGCGGGACTTCCATCCGGTCTACCGCCACTACGGCGTGACCCGGGAAGGCTGCGGCGGGCTCGGCCACCAGATCGTCCACCAGGGCCTGGACAGCCGGGCGATCCACGCGACGCTGAGCGGGCTGCTCGCGGGCGGATAGGCCGCCCGTCCGAGCGCGCGGGATCAGGTCCGGACGATGTCCTTCACCTTGGCCGCCAGCTGCTTCAGGCTGAACGGCTTGGGCAGGAAATGGACGTCGCGGGAATCGTCCAGCCGCTGGCGGAACTTGTCCTCGGCATAGCCGGAGATGCAGATCACCTTCATCTCCGGCCAGTCCTCCCGCACCTTTCGGATCAGGGTAGGCCCGTCCATGTTGGGCATCACCACGTCGGTGACCAGGAGGTCGATGCGCGGCCCCGCCTCGGCCATCAGGGACAGGGCCTCGTCGCCGCTTTTCGCCTCCAGCACCTCGTAGCCCTTGTTGCGCAGGGCCCGCGCGCTGAACACTCGGACCGGATCCTCGTCCTCGACCAGCAGGATGCAGCCCGCACCGGTCAGGTCGCGGGTCGAGCTGTCGACCGACTCCCCCAACTCCGCGGGCGTCTCGCCGTCCGCCTGATGGCGCGGCAGGTAAATGGTGAACCGGGCGCCGCGGCCCGGGCGCGAGTCCACGTCGACGAACCCGCCGGTCTGGCGGACGATGCCGTAGACGGTGGACAGCCCCAGCCCGGTGCCCGACCCGATCTCCTTGGTCGAAAAGAACGGGTCGAAGATGCGGTCGAGGATGTCGGGCGGGATGCCGTGGCCGGTATCCTGCACCTCGATCGCCACATAGGCGCCGGGCGGCATCTCGTCGCCGGCGGCGCGCCGCGGCTGGTCGACCTTCACGTCCGACGTGCTGATGGTCAGCCGGCCGCCGCCCGCCATCGCGTCGCGGGCATTGACCGCAAGGTTGATGATCACCTGCTCCAGCTGGCCCTGGTCGACGCGGACCAGCCCGAGTTCGCGGCCGTGGACCATCTTGAGCTCGATGTTCTCGCCGATCAGCCGGCGCAGCAGGTTCGACAGCTCGGCCAGCACGTCGGTGATGTTGAGGACGCGCGGCTGCAGCGTCTGCTGGCGCGAGAACGCCAGAAGCTGGCGCACCAGATTGGCGGCCCGGTTGGCGTTCTGCTTGATCTGCATGATGTCGCCGAACGACGCGTCGCCCGGCTTGTGCCGGAGCAGCAGCAGGTCGCAGAACCCGATCATCGCCGTCAGCAGGTTGTTGAAGTCGTGGGCGATGCCGCCGGCCAGCTGGCCGACCGCCTGCATCTTCTGGCTCTGGGCGAACTGGAGTTCCAGGTTCCGGCGCTCGGTCTGGTCGATGAACTGGAGGATGAGCCCCGGCGCTGCATCGCCCGCCCCCTCGAAGCGCTTGGCGAACAGCGCGACGACCCGGTCGGCTGCGGACGACAGATGGACCTCCAGCGGCGGGTCGATGCGCTGCCCCTCCAGCACCCGGGACAGCCGGTCGCCCAGCGCGGCACGGTCCCGCGCCTCCAGCAGGCTGGCGATCGGTGCGCCCTGCAAGTCGCCGGCCGGCCGGTCCACCAGCCGGCGGAAGGCCTGGTTCCATTCGGTCAGCCGACCCTCGGCGTCGAGCAGGGCAATGCCGATCGGCGCATCGTCGAAGAAGCGCTGGAACCGCGCCTCCGACGCGCGCAGGGCATCGCGCATCCGGCGTTCCGGGGTCAGGTCGCGAACCACCGACCGGGTCCAGATCCGGCCGTCGGCATCTTCCACCACCGTCTGCGCGATCTGCGCCTGGAACACACGGCCGTCGAGGCTTCGCATTGCCACCTCGACCGACGGCAGGTCCTCGTCGTCAGCCAGCAGGGCATAGGGCTGCGCACCGGCGGGCGGAGATTCCAGGAAATCGTGGAGGACGCGGTCGCCGCGCACCAGTTCGGTCGGCTCGCAGCCCAGCCAGTCCGCGAGCGTGGCGTTGACGAACTGGAACAGCCCGTTGCCGTCGACCGAGTAGAAGCCGACCGGCGCATGGTCCATGAAGTCGACCAGCTTCACCTGCTCGTCGCGCAGGACGGCTTCCATCTCGTGGCGGCTGGTCACGTCTTCGACCCGCCAGTGCACCGCGCCGGCGCGTCCGGTCAGGGGTTTGGCGCCGACCAGCCACCAATCGTGGCCCCCGTCGGCCCGCCTGCGCCCGAGCTCTATCGAGAACGGCGCGCCGGTCGCCGCCCCGTCTGCCAGCCGGCGCAGCTTGGCCCGGGCATCGGCATCGTCGCCGAACGCGGCCTCGAGGTCTGCGGTGCTTTCCGGCCGTCCGCCGAACAGCCGCTCCGCCTGGCGGTTCGCGTGCAGCACCCGCCCGTCGGCGTCGCTCACCAGATGGGCGGCATGGCTGCCGTCCCAGGCCTCCGCGATCAGCGTTGCGGTGGCGGTGGCGGCTGTCCCGCCGGCGGCGCGGCGGGCGCCCAAGAGCGCGAGGGCCGACACGCCGGCCAGGGCCCCGCCCAGCCCGACCGCCAGGGCGAGCGGCGCTGCGCCCGCGGCGAACGCGCCGGCACCGAGCGCCACGGCCAGCCCCCCCGCGGCGGGCACCGCCCAGCCGGGAAGGCCGCCGGCGCCGGCCGACGGCTCGGCGGTCGCGACGCTTCGGTTCTTTCCGCTCGCCCGCACGGTCATGTTCGATCGGCACTCCCCGCCGCGCCACCGAATCACTCGGTCATGACGTTACTTGCTGCGCCTGCCGGGCGGTAGCCCGTTGTGGCGCCCTCTCGTTTTTCGCTTTGGCGCGGCCGTTTCCGTCCGCCCTCGTCAGCGCGGCCCGGCCGCCGCACCACCCGGCAGCCGCCGCCCCTGCAGCCGGAAGACGTAGGCGATGATCTCGGCCACCGCCTTGTAGTGCTCCGGCGGGACCTCCTGGTCGATCTCGACGGCCGCACAGAGGGCGCGGGCCAGCGGCGGGTTCTCCATCACCGGCACGTCGTGCTCCTTGGCCAGTTCCCGGATCCTCAATGCCAGGTGGTCGACGCCCTTCGCCACCACCTTCGGCGCGCCCATGCTGTCGACCTCGTATTTCATCGCGACCGCATAGTGGGTCGGGTTGGTGATCACGACATCGGCCTCGGGCACCGCGGCCATCATCCGCTGGCGCGCCCGTTCCATCCGGATCTGGCGCAGGCGCGCCTTGACCATCGGGTCGCCTTCGGTCTGCTTGAACTCGTCCTTGATCTCCTGCCGGGTCATCCGCTGCTGCTTGGTGAAGTCGAACCGCTGGTAGAGCCAGTCCAGCCCGGCGATCGCGCTCATCACCGCCAGCACCGCGATCATCAGCTTGACCGACAGCCACCATACCCGCTCCATCAGCGCCCCGGCGGGCAGGCCGGCATAGGCGTCGACCGCCGCCAGGTCGCGCCACACCACGAGCGTGGCGACCACGCCGACGATGGTGATCTTGGCGATGCCCTTGGCGAACTCGACCAGGGACTTGAGCGAGAACAGCCGCTTGAACCCCTTGATCAGGCTGATCTTCTCGAGCTTGGGCTTGAGCGGATCGACGGTCCACATCAGGCCGTTCTGGATCAGCCCGGCCGCCGCGGCGAACACCACGAGCGCCAGCAGCGGCAGGGCCAGGACCAGGGTGATCTGCTCCATCGCCCGGCGCATGAGCACGACCAGCGATCCGGGATCGGTGGGGATCTGGTGGAGGGTGGACAGGAACCCGCGCATCCCGCCGGTCAACTGGTCGAGCGACAACGGCGCGAACAGCCCGATCAGCAGCAGCCCCGCGAACAGGATGAACCAGTGCTTGACCTCCTGGGAACTCGCGACCTGACCCTTGTTTCGGGCGTCGTCGAGCTTCTTTCGGGTCGGTTCCTCTGTCTTTTGGCTGTCGTCCTGATCCTCGGCCATCGCGCCGCTCCCCCTTCGGTCAGACCGGCGCCAGGATGCCGATCAGGTTCGACTGGAAGTGGTCGAGCCAGAACAGCATCGCCGCCGACAGGGTCAGCGCCAGGATCACGAACCCGACCATGATCTGCGCCGGGATCGCGACGAAGAACACCTGCATCTGCGGCATCAGGCGCGACAGCACGCCCAGGCCGAGATAGAAGATCAGCCCGACGGCGACGAAGGGCGCGGCCATCTGGAGCCCGATCGCGAAGCTGCGCGACACGATCGTCGTCACCGTCTCCGCCAGGTCGCCCATCGGCGGCAGCGTCCCCGGCGGGAACACGCCGTAGCTATCGACCGCCGCGCGCAGCATCAGGTGGTGCAGGTCGGCGGCGAAGATCAGCACCAGCGCCAGCACGGTCATGAAGGCGCCGGGCAGCGAGCCTTGCGCCGCCATGGTCGGGTTGAAGACGAACGCGTTGGCCAGGCTCAGGTTGAACGAGATGATCTGGCCCGCCACGTCGACCGCCGTCAGCAGCAGTCGGGCGATCAGGCCGATCACCAGGCCGATCAGGATCTCGCCGCCCAGCAGCGCGAACAGGGCGACCGGGCTCTGCGGCAGGGCGGGCAGCGCGTCGGCCAGGCCGGGGGTGACCAGCACCGCGATGGTCAGCGCGAGCATCAGCCGGATGCGCGGGCTGACGAAGCCGTCGCCGATCCCCGGCATCACCATGATGGTCGCCGACAGGCGGGTGAATACCAGCAGGAACGCGAACAGTTCCGCCGAAAGCAGGCTGCCCAGCACGGCCCGTCCGCCCCCCGGCCCGCCCTAGAGGCCGGGCGTGATCATGCGGTCGAACAGGCCCTGGGTGAAAGCGATCAGGGTGTTCAGCATGAACGGCATCAGGAAGATCATGGAGACGAAGATCACCAGGATCTTCGGCACGAAGGTCAGCGTCATCTCCTGGATCTGGGTCAGCGCCTGGACCAGCGAGATCGCCAGCCCGACACCCAGCGCGATCAGCATGACCGGCGCCCCGATCTGCAGGATGACGATCAGGCCGTCGCGGGCGATCTCGATGAACTCGGTCTGGCTCACGGGGACGGCGGCCCTTTGCCCTCTAGGGAATGGATGGGTGGCGAATCTTGGTTAACGGCCGCGGCCGCCGTACAACGGCGGCCCGGCGGCCGGTCAGATCGGCATGCGGGTGATTTCCTGGTACGCCTGGATCAGCCGGTCCCGGATGCCGACCACGGTCTGCAGTGTGACTTCGGCGTTGTTGACCGCCAGAACCACCTCACTGATGTCGGCCCTGCCGACCAGCGCCTGGCCGGAGACCGCCTCGGCTCTCTGACCGCTCTCCACCGCGCCGGCGGCGAAGTCGCGGACCATCTCGCCGAAGCTGGCACCGGGCGACTGGTCGCGCGCCTCCAGCCCGGCTCCGGTCGCCTGGCGGGCGGCGTTGGAATAGGCGGCGAGGGCCTGGATCGGATTGGCGGCCATGGGTCGGCTCCCGGGTCAGGGCGGCGCGGATCAGGCGCGCAGGAGGTCGATGGTGCGGGTCAGCATGCCGCGCGCCGTCTCGATCACACGGAGATTGGCCTCATAGCTGCGCTGGGCCTCCCGCATGTCCATCATCTCAATCAGCGTGTTGACGTTGGGATAGGTGACGTAGCCCTCGGCATCGGCGGCCGGGTGCGACGGCTCGTACCGGCGCGGGAAGGTCGACGGGTCATCGGCCACGCCCGACACCTCGACCCGAGTGCCGCCGATCTCCCGGTCGAACACGTCTTGGAAGGTCACGACCTGGCGGCGATAGGGCACGTCGCCCGGCCCCTCGCCGATCGACTGCGCGTTGGCCAGATTCTCGGCGATGACGCGCAACCGGGTGCCCTGCGCCTTCATGCCGGCGGCGGAGATCTGAAGCGCGGTCGAGAGATCCATCCTGCGCGGTCCCTATCCCAGGTGTCAGCGACCGCCGCCGACGGCGGTTCGGATCATGGCGAGGTGCTTGGCGTAGACGTTCTGGGCCAGCCGGTGCTGGACCGCCGTCTCGGTCACCTGCATCAGCTGCTGCTCCAGCACCACCTCGTTCCCGGCGGGCGAGGATTCGTAGGGGGAGCGCAGGGCGGCGGTGCGGGCGGCCCCCGCCTCCACCCCATTCGGAGCCAGGTGGGCGGCATGCGTCAGCGTCGGCGCCAGCCGGCCGCCAGCGGGCATCGCCCGCTCCAGGTGGCGGCCGAACGCCTCCAGATCCTGCGGGCGGTACCCCGGCGTGTCGGCGTTGGCGACGTTCTGCGCCAGCACCGCCTGGCGCTGGTCGAGCCAGGACATGCGCCGGGCGACCAGATCGAACAGGCCGACCTTGGAAAGATCCATGGCGCGCCGCGCCTCCTTCGCCCCTCGTTCGCGGCACGGTGCGTCCCTGTCGAACCGCAGGGCCGTTTCCGCGCCATTGCCGGCAGCCTGCCCCATCCCGGTTAACGAAGCCTGAACCGGAGGCGATGGCGCTGCAGCGTGAGGACACCCTGGGGCGGTCTTGGTTAAGGCGGCGTTAAGCGGCAGGACCGCGATGCACCATATGGGCGATGATGACCTTCACCCCTCGTTAACCATACCGCGGCCATACTCTGCCTCGAAGCCTCCGGTGGGCCTCGGGTGCGCCGCAACTCGGCGCCCCGGGGCCTTCGGCGGCGAAACGATTTCAGGCCGGCCGGCGGTGGGTCGGCATGGGAAGCTCGGGTGGCGGAGGGTCGGGCGGTGGACGACCGGCAGAGGGACGACCGGCAGAGGGACGACCGGCAGAGGGACGACACGTCGGAACGCGGCGCGCGGCGGCCGGTGGCGGTCGCCGTGCGCTATGACGGTGTCCACACCGAGCGCGCGCCGCGGGTGACCGCCTCCGGCACCGGCGCGGTGGCCGAGCAGATCCTGGCGATCGCCTTCGAGAAGGGCGTCAGGGTGCGCGAGGACGCCGACCTCGCCGAACTGCTGGCCGCCGTCGACCTGGACGAGGAGATCCCCGTCGAGGCTTTCGCCGCGGTGGCGGAGGTGCTGACCTATGTCTACCGGGCCAACGGCCGCGCCGCCGACGGCGCGGCGGGCCCCGGTGCCGGAACCGGCCCCCACAGGGCGCAGTCGCCCCGGCCGCCGCGAGGAGAGATCGACCCATGACGGCTGGCGACGGGCCTTCGGCCTTCCCTTCCTCATCCCGCTCCCCTGCCGCCCCTGCCTCCGGGCGCGAAGCGCCCGCCACCGACGCGGTGCGGGCGGACCTCGACGAGCTGGCCGCCGCGGTCGACATCGCCCGGACGGCCGTGGCGAAGGGCGCCTATGTCGACCTGGGCGGCATGGACCGGCGGGTGGAGGGGCTGTGCGCCGACCTGACCCGGCTGCCGCCGGTCGACGCGAAGGCCCTGGAGCCCGTCCTCGCCGGCCTGATCGCGGCGCTCGACGCGCTGGCGGCCGATCTCTCCGGCCAGAATGGCGGGGCCGCCGACCGGGACGCCGACCGGGCCGCCGAACCGGTGGACGACCGCGCCGCCGCCGAGGCCGCGGCGCGGGCGCGGGCCCGCGCCGCCTATCGCAGCGACCGCTGAGCCACCGAGGCCGGCCACTCCCACCCCCCCAACCGGACCGATCCCCGACCGGGCGGACCGACATCGCTGACCAGGAAGAGACGCTGTTTCCATGGACATGGCCACCTATCTGCGCTTTGCGCTGGCCCTGGTTTTCGTCCTGGCGCTGATCGCCGCGTTGGCCTGGGCGGTGCGCCGCTTCGGCCTGGCCGGCGCGATCGGAACCAGGCGGCCGGGCGGCCGGCGCCGGCTGGCGCTGGTCGAGACGATGGCGGTGGACGCCAAGCGCCGCCTGATCCTGGTCCGACGCGACGACGTGGAGCACCTGGTGATGGTCGGTGGCGAGCACGATCTGCTGATCGAAGGCGGCATCCCGGCGGGGGCTGCCGCGCCGGAGCCCGGACAGGGCAGCAGCCGGGCGCCGGCAGCTCCGGTCCCGGACGCGCCGATGGCTCCCGACCCGCAGCTGCGCCGGGGCGAAGGTCCGCTGGCCCGCCTGCGGGCGACCGTCTCCCCCGGCGGCCCGCGCCTGGGCACCGCCGATGCGCGCGCGGACGCGCCGCGGCAGTCGGAGGGCCGGGCATCGTGACGACCCGTCGTTCTCCCCCTGCCCACCGATCGCCCCCTGCGGCGGCGCCGTACGGCGAGGCCGGCCGGCCGACCGGCGCCCGACCCGTGCCTGCGGCCGCGGCCCGCGTCGTTGCCCTTGCGGCGACTCTCGCGGCCGCCCTTCTCGCGGCCGGACCGGCCGCCGCGCAGAGCCTGTCGATCGATTTCGGCGAGGGCGGCTCGACCACCTCGCTGCTGGTCCAGCTGGTCGCGCTGGTGACGATCCTGTCGCTGGCGCCGTCGATCCTCGTGATGGTGACCTCGTTCACGCGGATCGTCGTCGTCCTGTCGTTCCTGCGATCGGCGCTCGGCATCCAGCAGACGCCGCCGAACAGCGTCCTGATCAGCCTGGCCCTCTTCTTGACCGCCTTCGTCATGGCGCCGGTGTTCCAGACCGCCTGGGACAACGGCCTCGGGCCGCTGATCGACCAGCAGATCGACGAGGCCCAGGCGTTCGAGGAAACGGTGGCGCCGTTCCGTCAGTTCATGCTGACCCATGTCCGCGAGGCGGACCTGATGCTGTTCATGGAGATGGCCGACGCCGAGGCCGTGACGCCGGACGACGTGCCGCTTCAGGCCCTGGTGCCGGCGTTCATGATCTCCGAACTGAAGCGCGCCTTCGAGATCGGCTTTCTCCTGTTCCTGCCGTTTCTGATCATCGACATGGTGGTGGCCTCGATTCTGATGTCGATGGGCATGATGATGCTGCCGCCGATCATGATTTCGCTGCCGTTCAAGATCATCTTCTTCGTGCTGGTCGACGGCTGGTACCTGGTCGCCGGCAGCCTGGTCCAGAGCTTCGGCGGCGGGTAGGAGAGAGCCCCCCATGCGGCGGAATGCAGGGGGAACTCCCGCCGGAGTCGAAGGCAGGCTATTGGCTGGTGCCTGCGCCCTGCTGCTCCTGGACCTGCTGGGTCTGCATCTGATCCTGCATCTGGCCAATGCCCATGCCGGCGCCGGGCGGGTTCAAGATCATCACCACCATTCGAAAAATGCGGACGACGGGGCGGCGCGCCGAGGACCCGCGCGGCGCACGGATCCGCCGCCGGTGTGCCCCGCGTCCGGCGGAGAGACGGCTGTCGCATCGGATTGGACCCGGAGCGACCCCGTAGCGATGGTCAGTTGATCAGGGCCGGCGCCGTGCGGGCGCGATAGGTGTCGAGGAAGGATTCGAACCGGCCGATCTCCTCGACCTGCCGGCGGACCGCGGCCAGGTCCTCGAGCGGGCCGGCATCGTCGCCCGCGCGGGTCAGGACGGCGAAGGTATTGGCGTAGTCGGTCTGCTGCATCGCCGGGCCGAAGCCGATCGCGAGGCGGTCGAGCGCCGGCCGGTCGTCGGCCAGCGCCGTCGCCACCGCCAGGTCGACCACCCGGCGGGCTGCGGCTTCGTCGATCGACTCGCCCAGCGCCGGCGGCTCGCCGACGCGGCGGGCCAGCACCTCGGCCGCCGCACCCCACAGACGGTTCGACCACGCGATGTCGAGCTTCGCCGCCTCCGCCAGATCGGAGCGGTCGTCCGCAAGCAGGGCAAGCGCCCGCTCTGGCCGGCCGAGATCGGCCAGGGCCCGCGCGCGCAGCAGGCGGCGTTCCGCCAGCAGGTCGCCGGCCGGGGCCCCGGCGTTCTCCGCCGCGGCATCCGGCAGCGCGCCCCCATCATCCGCCGTCCCGGCAGCGTCGGAGGCACCGGGCCCGTCGGCCGGGGTGACGGCACCGGCAGGGGCCGCCGCCACCTGCGGTGCGGCCTCGGGCCCCGCCTCGGCGGGTGCCGGCCGCTCGGCAGGGTCGCCGGAAGCAGCCTCCCCGGCGACCGGCGCCCCGGCATTGGCGCCGTCGGAGACGGCTTCGATGCTGCCAGCCAGCGCGGCCGCCGCCTCCTCTCCCATCACCTCCGCCATCGCGCGATCAAGGTCGGCGGCAAGCTCGTCCTGTGCCGGGACGTCACCGCCGTTGCCATCGCCGGCGGGATCGGCAGCATCGGCGGCGTCGGCGCTTGCCTCGGTGGCGGCCTCGATGGCGGCCTCGGAGGGTTCGAACTCGCCCGCCGCGGCGCGCTCCACCGCCAGCCCGGCGGCCGTCATCGGTGTCGGCAGGCGCCGCGCGTCCGGCGGCTCCGTGCGGTCCAGGACGGCGAGCGCCTGGGCTGGATCGCGGTCGAGCAGGCGCAGCCCCGCCGCGCGGGCGCCGATCCGGGCGATCTCGGCCGGTTCCTCCAGCCGCTCGTCGACCAGGGTCTCCATCAGTCCCGCCGCCCGGTCGAGAAGATCGATCGAAGCCAGCGATTCCGCCACCCGCTCGACGATCCGGTCCCCGGCCTCGCCCTCCGGCAGCAGGTCCTTCCGGTCCTCGAAGACGGCAAAGGCCGCCAGCGGCGAGGTGTCGTCCAGCGCCGGCCCGCCCAGCAACTCGCGATAGCGGCGCGGCAGACTTGCCGCCACCGCCTCGGCTTCCGGGGTACCGGGCAGGACGGCGGCGGCACGGTCGTAGTGCTCGAACGCCTCCGCGTGGCGGCCGGCGGCCCAGGCGGCATCGCCCAGCGTTTCCAGGATGGCGATTTCCAGCGCGTCGCCCCGCCAGGCGAAGCGCAGCGCCTCCAGCCGCTCGACCGCATGGTCCGGTACCAGGGTGCCGTCGTCCAGCCCCTGGCGGATCAGCGCCAGTTCGGCCCGGGTGCGCCACAGCCGATCGTCGCTCTCGGCGGCCCGCTGCCACCAGCGGACGGCGGTATCCGGCTGGGCACTGGCGTCCGCGATCTCGCCGCGGAGAAAGGCGATCCGTGGCCGCCGGTCCGACGCTCCCCCGGTCTCGTCGGCCAGCCAGTCCAGGCCGGCCTCGGCGGTCGCCGCGTCGCCCTCGCGCAGCGCGGCCTCCATCGCCGCGATGAAGAACCGGTCGCGGAACGGCGCCGGATAGGTGGAGATCAGCTCGCCGGCGTCCTCGAATGCCGATCGCGCCGCCGGCCAATCGCCGGTCAGCGCCGCCGCCGCCCCGCGCCAGAGGTCGAGTTCGGCACTGTCCTGAAGCTCGGGATCCGACAGGTCGGCGACCGCCCGCTCGCCGTCGCCGGTAAGCACTGCGATGGCGCCGCGCATGGCATGAAACTCCGGCCGATCGGCGACCCCAGGGGTGGAGCGCTCCACCAGATCGATCATCGCCTCGGCTTCCTCGCCCAGGCCGTGGGCAAAGTAGAACCGGGCCAGGTCGAGCCGCGCCTGGTCGATCCCGGCCTCCGGTGCGTCGATCACCGCGCGGCGGAGCCGCCGGCGCGTCTCGACGAACCCACCTGCCGGTCCCTGCCAGCGCGGGATGTCGAACACCTGCCCGACCGTGAGCCCCGCGGGCGTCGCGGTCGCGGCGCTCTCCGGCGACAGCGGCAGCCCGTCCGGCCGGGTGATCTCCACGCCGCCGGTGACCGGGCGCACCGCGAGGGCGTCGTCCAGCGGTCGCACCACCAGGCCCTGACCACTGGGCAGCAGGTCGAAGCCGACCAGCCGGCGCCGCCGGTCGAGTCCCACCGCCGGCTGGTCCAGCGGAACCACCAGCAGCCGGTCACCGATCCGGGGATCGCGCACGCCGACCACCTGCTCCGCCTCGGGCTCCGCCACGAACAGCCGGGCACCGAGCGGGAAATCGGGTTGTCGCTCGATCCGAACCGGACGGGCGTCCTCGGCCTCGCCGCGAGTCAGCGCGACGGTCCAGGAATCGCCGCGGCGGCTCACCCACGGCTGGATGCCGGGGCCGATCGCGCCTTCGAGCGGCCACATGAGGGCCGTTCCTCCTGCCGCCTCGATGGCCTCTCCCTCGCCGAACGCCGCCTCTCCCTGGCTCAGCAAGGCCGCCACGTCGAGAGGCGCGTCGGCGGCGAACACCACCCAGAGCACGTCGCCCCGGGCGAAGGCGGCCAGCCGGGCCGGCCGGCCCGGATCGAAGGTGGCCGTGAACGGCGTGACGCCGGCCTCCGGCACTTCCGGCTCCCCGTCCGGTGCGGCGACGGAAGCGTCACCCAGATCAGGGGCGGCCTCCGCGGCCGCGGGCGGCAGGGTCGCGGCGGCCGAAGCCCCAGGCGGCGGCGGAGCGGTGGGAGCAGCCTCCGAGGCTGTCGTTCGATCGACCGCGGCCGCGGGCGGCGGTTCCTCGGCCGCGGCAGCGGGGGCGGACGCGGATTCAGCCGCCTCGGGCCCTCGGGACGCCGGCGCCGCGTCGGCCGAGGCATCCGGCGTCGCCGGTGGGGGCGCAGGGGAAGCGGGGCTCGAAGGTGCCGGCGGTACGGCGGAGGGCGGTGCGGGGGTGGTCGTCGGCTCGGTCGGAGCCCCCTCCTCCCGCGCCGCGACCTCCTCCTGCGCAGGCGCGGACTCCTGCGCAGGGGCGGGGGCGGGCGTGGCGGCCACGGCATCGTCCACCGCTTCGTCTCGCTCCTCGGCCCCGGCCGTCGCAGCCAAATCCTGCGGGACGGCATCGGGCGCGGAATTCGGCGTTCCGCCAAGAATGTCGACGACCGTCTTCAGGCCATAGTCGAAGAAACGCACCCGCGCATCGGGCGGGATGGTCACAGCCGTCACCATGCCGCCGTCGCGATCCGGCATTCGGGCGATGGCACCGACACGGGACAGCCCGCGCGGGTTGACCTGGCCAAAGTCGGGCTGCGCGGGGCGGTCGAAGATCAGGCGAAGCACCGCCCCGTCGCGTTCGGTGCGATAGGTGACGGGCTCGGTCCAATCGAACACGATGCGGCTAAAGCTGCCGTGCTCGCCGCCGCGAACGACGAGCGGCTGGCCCGACGGAGCCTGGCCCGACGGAGCCTGGGCGACCTCGGTCAACGGCGGGCCGACGCCGGCCGCCGGCTCCTCCGCCGCGACCGACCGCGCCCTGTCGGCTTCGGCCCCGGCCTGCGAAATCGGGCGAAGGTCGAGGACGAGGCCATTGTCGAACGGGCGCCGTTCCGCGGCCATCGGGGCCGCCGTCATCAGCACCAGCCGCCGGCCCTCGTCCTCGATCGCGATGCGGTCGACATAGGCGGACAGCCGCCGCGCCGCGGTGCCGACCGGCGCATCGATCGGCGCGTCCGCGGCGATGACGATGCTGGTCTCGCGCGCATCGACCGAGACCGCGACCGGGCGCCCCCAGTCGAGCACCAGCCGTCCGTAGGCGCCATGATCCCAGCCGGTGACCTGCACCGCCAGGGCCGGCGCCATTGCGGAAAGCCAGGCCACAAGCCCCAGAACCGCGGCCAGGGACATGCGTGCGGCGACGCCCCTGGCGCAAGCCCGGCCGAGCCTATCGGCGGAAGTCAGCGTCACGATCGTCCGGTCCCTCACCATCCGGATGGTGCCCCGGGAGAGTGCCGCCCGGGCACCCGCGGGCGCAAGTCCGATCGGGCGGACGGACCCGCGGGCGGTAGGGCCTGCGGTGGCTGCCGCCTCAGTCGAACTCCGCCAACAGCCGGTCGATCTCGTCCTGGTCGATCGCCGCTTCCGGCAACTGCGGACCATTGAGCAGGGTCTCGTCGTCGGCCGGCTCGGACATGTCGGTTGCTGGCGCCTTCGTCCCCTGAGCGCCGTCGGCCTCCTCGCCCATCGCCTCGACCAGCGCGTCGATCTTCGCCTCGATGTGCTTGAGAGTCTTGACGACCTTGGTGATCCGCTGGCCGGTGATGTCCTGGAAGTTGCTTGCCTCGAAGATGTTCGTGACCAGGGTGACCAACTGGTCCTTCGCCGCTGCGTCCTCCAGGCCTTCCGCGATGGTCTGGATCTGCTCTGCGCAATCCAGGATTTCGCCGGTCGCCTTCTCGGTCGCGCCGACGACCGCATCGAGTTCGTCGGTCGCGGTCGGGATGTCCCGGCTCTGGATCTCAGACGGCCGGATCGCCGCGATCTCGGCGCGGGCGTTGCGGATGTACAGGGCCAGATCCTCGAGCTCGCCATAGACCTTCAGGTCGACGGCGGAGAGGTCGCCCTCCATGGTGCCGACGACTTCGGTGACGATGGCCGCCACCTCCTCGCGGCTGAGCGGACCGCTGGCGGCGGCCAGGGCGCTGGCGACCGGCCCCGAATGGCCGTTGGCGGACTTGCTTGACACGATTTGGATCCTCCCAGCGCGGGTCCCGCGACGATCGGCCGGCCCGGCTTCAGAAGGTGCCGATCACGGACGTCAGCTTGCCCTTCAGCGTATCGGCGTTGAACGGCTTGACGATGTAATTGTTGACCCCCGCCTGCTTGGCGGCGATCACGTTCTCCTTCTTGGATTCCGCGGTCACCATGATGAAGGGCGTCTCCTTCAGCTTGGAATCGGCGCGGACTTCCTTGAGCAACTGGAGGCCGGTCATCGGCTCCATGTTCCAGTCGGAGATCACGAGTGAATACGGCTTCTGCCGCAGCTTCTGCAGCGCCTGCGAGCCGTCGGTCGCCTCGTCGACATTCTCGAAGCCCAGCTGCTTCAGGAGATTGCGGATGATTCGCAGCATGGTCTTGTAGTCGTCGACAATAAGGATCGGCATCGACATATCGACGGCCATCTCTAGTGCTCCGAAAGGTTTGTTGCTCTTGGCGGGATCACCGGGCCGGCAACATGGCCGGCCCTCGTCGATGCTTCGAACGCTAGTCGACGAGCGTTAACGCCTAGTAAAAGCAGTTAATTCCGTCGATTGGGCGCGTGCGGGTCGAGCTAGGGCTCGACCGCCGCGGCGGCGTCCATGGCGGTCTCCCGCCGCTGCGCCAGCTCGGCCGTCACCTCCCGCGCCCGGGCCGGATCCATGCCCGCGAGGATCGACGCCGACTTGGTCTGGCGCATGCGGTCGAGCACGGCCACGATGACGTCCATCTCCAGACCGTTGAAGATCGCCGCGGCGTCCCCCGGGCGCATCGCCTCGTAGATCGCCGCGAGGTTGGCGATCCGGGCCTCGCTCTCCTCGTCCAGCCGGCCCATCAGCCCCTCGATCTCGCCGCGCAGGCGGTCGAGCTCGACGATCTTCTCGTCCAGCCGGCGCTCGGCGACCTCAATCATCGCCTGGCGTTCGTCGAGCGTGCGCGCTCGCTCGTCCATCGCCGTCCGCCGCGCCGCCAGGTCCTCCAGCAAGGCCAACTGCGTCTGGTCGAGGCTCGCCGGATCGACCCCGGCAAGGGCGCCGGACGGCCCGGACGCCACCGGCGCCGAGGGCTCGGCCGCCTCTCCCTCGGCCGCCGCCGCATCGACCGCGAGCGCCTGGGCGGCCTCTCCTTCGACCGCCTGGGCCTGGTCCTCCACGACGCCCTGGTCCTGGGCCTGGCTGGACCGGCCGGGGTCGAGCGCTTCGGCCACCGTCAATTGGTGCCAGATATCGCCGACCCGGACGCCGAGCATCAGAACGGCGCAGAAGATCACGGCCGGCAGCAGGCGGGGTCCGACCGAGGTGCGCCGGCCGCGGGTCCGGCCGCGGCTGCGCCCCAGGCCGGCTGCCAGTCGGCGCGCCGAGGCTCCCAAGGCGTCGAGCGCCTGACCTGCGGCCATCGCAGCCGGCATTGGCCGACGCGCCGCGGCCGGTGCGCCGGCGGAGCCCGGCGCCTCCGGCGCGGTCGCTCGGAAGCCGGCTTCGGCCGCGTCGCCGTCGCGCGCGACGGCGGATGCGTGCGGGGTCGTTGCGTCGGCAGCGGTCATTGCCGATCTCCCATGCCTCAGCGCAGCGTTTCGATGGCGCGCAGGACGTCCTCGCCGCCGGTGGCGGCAGGTTTGGCTGCCGGCCGGACCCCGACGCCGTTGTCATCCCGTCCGGGAGCGCGCGCCGCCGGCGCCGTGGTCTGCGTCCTGGCGCCGGCCGACGCCGCCCGCTCTGGGGCCGCCGCGGACGCCTCTGCCGGCCTCGCGGCACGCCGCCCGCCGGCGCCCGCCTCCAGCCGCGCGCACAGGGCCTCGGCGGTTTCGACCAGGAAGGTCAACTCGTCCTTGAGCGCCTCGCCCCGGTCGACGTCCTTCTGCAGGCGCTGGCCGGTCTCCTCGGCGGCGCGCTTGAGGCCCTTGATCCCGGCGTCGGCACGCGCGGCGGCTTCGCTGAAGCTGCGCACCGCCTGCTCCAGCTCCCTGCGGTTGTCGCGCAGCCCCGCCAGCCGGCGGTTCAGCATCGCGGCATAGACGATGGTCGCGATCAGCAGCACCACGATCAGCGAATCGAGGATGAGGCCGTAATGCGCGGTCATGCCTTGAAATCCTCCTCGCGCTGGATCTCTTCCTGGACCTGCACCGCGATCCTCCCCTTCTTGCGGCCCATTCGGCCGCGGAACATCGGAATGTCGCCGCAGAACAGGTCGACCAGGCCGTTCGGCTCGACGTTGAGCGGAAGGTGCGAGCCGACCTTCCACTCCAGCACGTCGCCGAGCGGCAGCGTCGCCTCGCCCAGGACCGCGGACAGGTTCACGTCGGTCTGCCAGAGCTGAGACGCGAGATGGTTCTCCCAGATCGAGTCCCGGCCGAACTTCTCGCCCATGAACATCTGGAGCAGGAGCTCGCGCACAGGCTCGAGCGTCGCGTATGGGACCATCAGCTCGAGCCGGCCGCCGCGGTCCTCCATGTCGATCCTGAGCTTGATCAGTATTGCGGCGTTGCCCGGCCGCACGATCGTGGCGAAGCGAGGGTTCGTCTCCAGCCGGTCGAACCGGAAGGTGACCGGTGACAGGGGGTCGAACGCGGCGGAGAGGTCGGCCAGCACGACGTGGACCATGCGCTCGACCAGGTTCCGCTCGATCGTGGTGTAGGGCCGCCCCTCGATCCGCATCGCCGCCGTGCCACGCCGGCCGCCCAGCAGCACGTCGACGATCGAGTAGATCATCGCGCTGTCCACCACCAGGAGGCCGTAGTTGTCCCACTCCTCAGCCTTGAACACCGACAGCATCGCCGGCAGCGGAATCGAGTTCAGGTAGTCGCCGAACCGGATCGAGGTGATCTGGTCCAGGCTGACTTCGACGTTGTCGGAGGTGAAGTTGCGCAAGCTGGTGGACATCATGCGCACCAGCCGGTCGAACACCACCTCCAGCATCGGCAGGCGTTCGTAGTTCACCATGGCGCTATTGATCAGCGCCATGATGCCGGAATTCTCGCCACCCTCGCCGTCGCCGCTGTCGAAGCCCAGCAGGCTGTCGATCTCGTCCTGGTTCAGGACGCGACTGGCGGCCTCGCCGAAGCCGTCCTCCTCCACATCGTCGCCGTCGGCGTCGCCGTCGTCGTCCTCGTCCGCCATCATCGCCTCCCACTCGGCGGCGACGGCGTCGTTGTCGACTTCTTCCTCGGTCGGGTCTGCCATGGGATCGGCCTGTGGGTTCCGGCGAAGGGTCGGCTTGCGGCGGCGGCGGGGGGGGGGGGGCGAGCGTCCGGGTCGCGCGCTACTGCACCAGCATTTCGCGGAAGAGAACGTCGCGCACGCCGGCACTGCCAGAGGCGGTCGAAACGCGGCGCAGCAGTTCCTCTCGCAGTCGATAGAGGCCGGCCGAGCCGCGCAGATCGTCGAGCGTTAGTTCGCGCAGATAGACCTGGAAGTTGTCGATGATCCGCGGCATGATCTCTTCCACCGCCACAACGTCCTCCTGGGAGGACAGTTCCAGGCTGACGCTGATCTTCAGGAAATGCTGTCGGCTGTCGCGCGTGTTGAGGTTCACCAGCATGTCCGGCAGGTCGTAGTAGACGCTCGGCCCGACCGGCTCCGCCGGTTCGGCGACCGCCTGTTCAACCGCCGCCTCTTCCTCGTGGCCGCCGCCCAGCAGCTTGTCGATGATGCCGGTGGCGAACAGCGCGCCCGCGGTGCCACCGAGCACCAGCAGCGGCAGGACGATCATCAGCACCAGCTTCTTGCCGCTGAACTTCTTGCGGGGCAGCTGTTGCACCGCCTCGTCGACGGCCTCGTTCATCATCTCGGCGGTCATCGCGTGTACGGCCTCGCTCGCGGGGTCGGGGCGGGCCCCCGAAGGACGCGGCGCCCGACCCGACCCGGACGCCCCTCACATCACCGCGGCCACTCTAGGAAGGCGATGGTTAACAAGCCGTTGCGGGGCTGGCGCCGGGGGGAAGAAATTGCCGGGCAAGCGGTGCCGGACCCCCTCCGGAGCCCCGCCCGACCGGCAGCAAACGCCGGGCGCATCGGCGGACCGGCAGCCCCGAGCGGCGGATTTCCGCACTTCGGCCGGCTTGGCACGGCGCCTGCACACCAAAGGGCCGACCGCCCGTCCGGGGCATCCGATCGGCATGGAGGCCGGCTCGATGGAAAACGCGATCTACGCCACGATCTCCCACTCGATGGCCCTGCGCCGCGAGATGGATGTCGTCGCGAACAACATCGCGAACATGAACACCGTCTCCTTCAAGACGCAGCGCCCGGTGTTCTACGAGTACCTCGCCGACGTCAGCGGCGCCGGCCCCCAGATCGACGTGCTGGCGCGCGAGACGGGCGACCTCTCCATGGTGGTCGACGGCGGCGTCGCCCGCGACCTGCGCCAGGGCGACATGGAGCAGACCGGCGGCATCTTCGACGTGGCGGTGGAGGGCGACGGCTATCTGGTGGTCGGCAGCGACCACGGACCGCGATACACGCGTCACGGCCGGCTGACGGTCGACGTGGAGCGGCGGCTGGTCGACGTCAACGGTCTGCCGGTGCTCGGCACCGGCGACCAGCCGATCACGATTCCCGGTGACGCGCAGTCGATCATGATCCAGGGCGATGGCTCGGTACTGGCCGACGGCGCGCGCACAGGGCAGATCCGCCTCGTCGCGTTCGCGGAGCCGCAGGCCATGGTGACCCTGGGCGGCGGCCTCCTGGCCACCAACGAGGTGCCGCAGGATGCCGAGGACACCCGCCTGGTCCAGGGCATGATCGAGACCTCCAACGTCGAGCCGATCACCGAGATGTCCCGAATGATCGACATCTCGCGCAAATACGAATCCGCCCAGCGCCTGCTGCAGGCCGAAGACGACCGGCTGCGCAGCGCAATCCAGACTCTCGGCACTCTGCAAGCCTGAGGAGCAGCTTTCCATGCGCAGTCTCAGCATCGGCGCCACCGGCATGCTGGCCCAGCAACTCAACGTCGAGGTGCTGTCCAACAACATCGCCAACATGACCACCACCGGCTACAAGCGCCAGCGGGCGGAGTTCCAGGACCTGCTGTACCAGAGCTTCCGCCGGGTCGGCGCGGCCTCCTCGGATGCCGGGACGATCGTTCCGGCGGGTGTCCAGATCGGCGCCGGCGTCCAGGCCGCGGCGGTCTACCGCATCCACGAGCAGGGCAACATGCAGGTGACGGAGAATCCGCTCGACCTCGCGGTCAGCGGTCGCGGCTTCTTCCAGGTCGAGCTGCCCAACGGCGACACCGCCTATACCCGCGCCGGCTCGTTCCAGCTGAGCCCTCAGGGCGAGATCGTCACCGCCGACGGCTACCGCGTGGTCGGCCCGGGAGCGATCCCGGAGGACGCCAAGCAGGTCGCGGTCAACGAGTCGGGCCAGGTCTTCGCCGTGATCGACGGGCAGGTCGAACCGGCCGACCTGGGCCAGTTCGAGATCGCCACTTTCGCCAATGAGACCGGCCTGGAGGCGATCGGCGACAACCTCTACCTGGAGACGCCGGCTTCCGGCGACGTGGTCGTCGGCACGGCGGGCCAGCCCGGGTTCGGCACCATGAAGCAAGGGATGCTGGAAACCTCCAACGTCAACATCGTGTCGGAGATCACCCAGCTGATCAGCGCCCAGCGCGCCTACGAGATGAATTCCAAGGTCATCACCACGACGGACGAGATGATGCGTTCCGTCACCAACCTGCGCTGAGGAGCCGGGCCATGAAGCAGATCGCCATGATGCTCGCCGCCGCGGCCATGTTCGTGGCCGCCGTCGCCCAGGCCGCGCCGCCGGTCAGCCTGCGCGCCCATGCCATGGTCGCCGGCCCGGACCTGACGCTGGGTCACCTGTTCGAGGGGCTGGCGCCGGCCGAGGCCGCGACGGTCGTCGCCCGCGCGCCGCAGCCGGGTACGGAGGTGGTGCTGGACGCCGACTGGGTGCTGCGGGTCGCGCGCGCCTACGGTCTGGCCTGGCAGCCGGATCCGAACGCGGCCGGGGTCGCGATCCGCCGGGTCACGACCGAGGAGGCCGATGCACTTGCCGCAGAGACCGCCGCGGCACTGACCGCCGCGATCGAGGCTTCGGCCCGCCCGGTGGCGCAGGCTCCGGCGCCGGCCGTGGAGGGCCCCGCCGACGAGGCCGACGAACCGGAACTGGCCGTGCTGGAGGTGCCGGTGCCGGCGCGGCGCATTTGGGCCGGCGAGGTGATCGGCGCCGACGACATCGTCTGGGCCGACATGCCCGAAACCGCGCGCAGCGAGCGCTGGGTGCTCGATGCCGACGGGATCATCGGGCAGAGCGCCCGCCGGGCGCTCGCGGCCGGCCGCCCAGTGCAACCCGATTCGCTGCGCCTGCCGATCGACGTGGCCCGGGGCGAGCCGGTGACCATGGTGCTCCGCACCGCGACGCTGACCCTGACCGCCCGTGGTCGTGCCCTCGACGACGGTGCGGCCGGCGAGCGGATCCGCGTCGTCAACACCGACAGCAACCGCACGGTCGAGGCGACGGTCCTGGGACCGGAGACGGTCGAGGTTCGGCTCGGCCGCCAGACCGCCGCCGAGGTGGCGCAGCTGCGATGACCGCCACCGCCAACGCCACCATTCACCCGACCGCCTTCCGCCTGTTCCGCCGACGGAGCCTCGCCATGGTTCGCCCCGCCCCCGCGTTCCCGTTCGCCATCGCACCTGCCACCCTGAAGCGGCTGTCGACCGCCGTCCTGCTCGCCGCCGCGACGCTCTCGCTGGCCGCCTGCAACGCTGGCGAGCGGATCATGAACATCGGTTCCGCCCCGCCGCTGTCGCCGATCCAGAACCCGATCGAGACCGAGGAGTACACGCCCGTCCGCCTGCCGATGCCGGCGCCGCGGGTGGCCGAGCCCCGGGCGAACTCGCTGTGGCAGCCGGGCGCCCGCGCCTTCTTCCGGGACCAGCGGGCGGGCACCATCGGCGACATTCTGACCGTCGTGATCGAGATCGACGACCAGGCGACGCTGAACAACGAATCGGAGCGCGCCCGCAACAATTCCGAAGGGGCGGAGCTGCCCGGCTTCCTGGGCTACGAGTCCAGCCTGGATGCCGTGCTGCCCGAGGCGGTCGATCCGAGCAACCTGACCGATTTCGGCTCCACCTCCTCGACCCGCGGCTCCGGCTCGATCAGCCGCGGCGAGGAGATCGAGCTGCAGGTCGCCGCCCTGGTCACCCAGATCCTGCCCAACGGCAACATGGCGATCTACGGCCGCCAGGAGGTCCGGGTGAACTACGAGGTCCGCGAGCTGGAGATCGCCGGCGTGATCCGGCCCGAGGACATCACCTCCGCCAACACGATCAGCTATGAGAAGATCGCCGAGGCGCGGATCTCCTACGGCGGCCGCGGCCACATCTCCGACGTCCAGCAGCCGCGCTACGGCCAGCAGCTCTACGACATCATCTTCCCGTTCTGATCGGCCGCCCACGGCCCCGGTCGAAGGGTTGCCTCCCGGCGTCGAGCCGGTCTGCGACCAGGTCGGCCTGGTGGCTGCCCAGGAGCAGGAGCCCTGCAATCCGAAACGGCTTGCGGGGCTCTTCCCGTGGCGGCGACTGGCCGGACCATCGGGCCATCGGCGGCCGGCCGGCGCATCCGGCCGGCGCGACGCGATCCTGGAAGAAGGCAGCGCCTTGCGACCCTTTTAGCGAGCAGCCGCTTCTCGACTTCCGTCCAGGACATCTTTTCCTTGGCGAGACAGTGGGCGATCGGCGCGCGCCGGCCGAGCGGCCGGAACGGGCGAGAAGAGCCAAGGCGCCGCGGAAGGTCATCTGACGCCAGTCCTCCCACCGTGTCACCGCGGCCAACTGGGATGATGCAGGTCGATCGCGAAGGGGTGCCGATGCCGGATCGGTTTGTGACGGTGGGGATGGCGGTGCGGTTCCGGCCCCTCCCAGCCTTCATGCGCGTGCTGGTGGTGCTCGTCGTGGACATGCAGGTGGTGGTGCCGAAGCGGTTCGTGTTGATGCTCGACCTCCACGGGATCGCCCGCGGGCCAGAGCCGGGCTGCCAGGAGCGTGGCGCCGAGACTGATCACCGCCAGGGCGGCGAAGGTGGCATCGAGGCCAAGCGACGCCCCGAGCCAGCCCGCCAGCGGATAGGTCGCCAGCCAGCACAGGTGGGAGAGGGCGAACTGGGCGGAATAGACCGCGGGCCGGTCGCCCTCGTGGGACGACCGGCGCAGCAGGCGCCCGGCGGGCGTCTGGATCATCGAGCCGCCGGCGCCGAGCACGAACCATAGCGGCAGCAGCCAGGACAGGTCCGGGCGCAACAGGCCGGCGACCAGCCCGAGCCCCAGCAGTCCGCCGCCCAGCAACATCACCGGCCGGTCGGGCACCCGATCGAGCACGTGGGGCAATGCCAGGGCGACCACCATCGAGCCGGCCCCGGCCGCGGCGAACGCCACCGCCACGTCGGTCTCGGTGCCGCCAAGCCGTTCCCGGACCAGCACGACGGTGTTGACGATAGTCATCGCCCCTGCGGCGGCAACCGCCCATGCCAAGGCGAACAGGCCACGCAGGCGCGGCGTCTTCAGATAGACGCGCGTGCCGAATCCGATCTTCTGCAGCAGACCCCCGGAGCGCTCGGGCGGTCGAGCGGCCGGCAACGCCACCGACAGCACGAGGAGCGCGGAGGCGACGAATGCTCCGGCATTGATCATGAACAAGGCATCGTAGCTGACCAGCAGCAACGCCAGCGCGGCGGCCGTGGGGCTCAGCAGGGTCTCGAGATCATGGGCCAGACGGCTGAGCGACAGGGCGCGCGTGTAGGTCGCCTCGTCTTCCAGGACGTCGGGAATCGTCGCCTGGAACAGCGGCGTGAAGGCGGCGGAGCAGGCGTTCACCAGGAAGATGAGAAGATAGACCTGCCAGACCGAGGTGACGAAGGGCAGGGCCAGGACGATCAGGGCCCGCGCCAGATCGAGGCCGACCAGAACCCGCCGCCGCGGCAGGACATGCGCCAGCCCGCCGACGACGGGCGCGATGGATACGTAGGCAATCATCTTCAGGGCGAGCGCGGTTCCCAGCACCGCCCCCGCGTTGCCGCCGACCAGGTCGTAGGCGAGCAGGCTCAGCGCAATCGTGGTCAGGCCGGTTCCGGACAGGGCGATGACCTGCGCGGCGAAGAGATGGCGATAGGTGCGGTTGGCCAATACCTCGAGCATGTTCGGCAGGGTGCGCCTCGGTCCTGACCTGTCAAGCGGCCATGCTCGGTCGGACGTGGCGTGGACCCAGCCTTGGCCGGGTGGAACCGGGGTGACGTCGATCCGCTCGGATGCCCTCGGGGCCGCCCGGCCATGCCGGCCTGGGTCGCGACCCGGCCGCGCCAGGCGCGGTCGCCGGCTTTGGGGTCCACGAAATAGGCCGCGGCGTCTGCCTCGCCGCGGCCCCAGTCGGTCGACTGCTTCGGTCGTTCGCCCTGCCGGCTATTCGTCGCGCTGGGTGCGCTCCAGCCGTTCGTGGCGCTCCTGCGCTTCCAGGCTCAACGTCGCGATCGGCCGGGCGTCCAGCCGGCGGATCGAGATCGGCTCGCCCGTCTCCTCGCAGAAACCGTATTCGTCGTCTTCGATCCGCTGCAGCGCGGCATCGATCTTGGCGATCAGCTTGCGCTCCCGGTCCCGGGTCCGCAGCTCCAGCGAACGGTCGGTCTCCGCCGAGGCGCGGTCGGCGATGTCCGGCTCCTGCAGACCGCCTTCCTGCAGGCTGGCCAGCGTCTCGGCGGATTCGCCGAGCAGCTCGGCCCGCCAGGCCAGAAGCTTGCGCCTGAAGTACTCCTTCATGATGGGGTTCATGAACTGTTCGTCTTCCGACGGCCTGTATTCCGGCGGCACGAGCGTGTGATTCATAGACCGGCAACCCCCTTACAGCCCTCGAGTTCGAGGCGGCGCTGCGGGCCGCCCCGAAGCGGCGGGAGTATATGGGGCAAGGCTCGACGAAACAATCCTCTCGATCAGCCAAAAGCCCCGCTCAAGTCATTGAAAACTATAAGACTTCCGTCCGGCTCCCGAAATTGTGCGGAGGCCCGCGTCAGAAATCGATGCCGAGCTTCGCCAACTCCACCTGCGCGCGCAGGTCGATTTCGTCGAGGATGGCGGTGAGCGCGGGGTCGTCCACGGCCGCCCGCTGTTCCCGGACCTGCCGGGCGATGGCCGCCAGACGCTCGCGGGGAACGGCGCCCATCAGGAGGTCGCGGCGCAGCCCTTCCAGCTGGTCGAGCAGCGCCTCCCCCCGCCGCTTCGCCTGGCGGCGCCGGGCGGCACGGTCGTCGACTTCCTGCATCGCCAGCAGCGCGTCGAGGCCGCCGACCGCGGCGGGACCGCCGGTACGGTGCGTTTCCGCCGCCCCACCGGACAGCCCCTCCAGCGCCTGGGCGAAGCCGCCGCCGGAGGCCGACCGGCTGGGCCGGCCGGCGGTCGGGCCGCGCAAGGGGTTGGGACCGTCGACTTTCATGATAGCCGGATCGTGCGCCCGGCAGGGTTAATGCGCGGTTAAGCGGCCGATCGGACCCGGCAGACCCTGCCGGTCCCGGCAGGTTTTGCCGCCCCCGATCCCCGCACGGCAGATCGGCCGCGGCAGGCCGCCGACACCGCTGGCCGGAGCAATCCGGCGTTTCCGCGGCCTGCCGCCTCCCAGGAAAGGGCGCACGGCCGTTGGCACGATCCTCGCATCCAGGGGGGCGCTCCCCGATTGCGGGGACCCGGTTCCGACGATCCTGAGCAGAGACTCCCATGTCGGTCATGAATCGCTCCGCCCGCTCCCGCCGCCGCCCCACCGCCGACGAACGGCCGCTGCGCGATGCCGCGCTGGCGGTCCTCGCCGGGCTGATGGCCGTGATCGGGGCGGCGATGATCCTGGTCCTGTCGGTGCAGCCAGCCGGGGCCCAGTCCCGCATCAAGGACATCGTCGACGTCCAGGGCGTGCGCGACAACATGCTCATCGGCTACGGCCTCGTGGTCGGCCTGGACGGGAGCGGCGACAGCCTCAACGGCTCGCCCTTCACCGAGCAGAGCCTGACCGGCATGCTGGAGCGGCTCGGCGTCAACATCCGCGGCGATCAGCTCGACACCGACAATATCGCCGCCGTGATGGTGACGGCGACCCTGCCGCCCTTCACCGGACAGGGCACGCGGATCGACGTGTCGGTGGCCTCGCTGGGCGATTCCTCCAGCCTCCTGGGCGGCACGCTCCTGGTCACGCCGCTGCTGGGCGCCGACGGAGAGGTCTATGCGGTCGCCCAGGGACCGGTCTCGGTCGGCGGCTTCAACGTCCAGGGCGACGCGGCCGAGGTGACCCAGGGAGTGCCAACCGCCGGCCGGATCCCCGGGGGCGCGATCGTCGAGCGCGAGATCCCCTACACCCTGCAGGAGATGACCGACGTCCGGCTGTCGCTGCGCAACCCCGACTTCACGACCGCGCGCCGGATCGCCGAGGCGATCAACGGCTATGCCGGCGGGACGGTCGCACGGGCCAGCGACCCGGCGACGGTGCGCGTGGCGCTGAACGGCGCCGACCCGATGCAGGTGATCACCGAGATCGAGCAACTGCGCATCCAGCCCGACCAGCCGGCCCGCGTGGTGATCGACGAGAGCACCGGCGTCATCGTCATGGGTGAGAACGTCCGGGTCAGCACTGTCGCGATCGCCCAAGGCAACCTGACCGTCCGGGTCACCGAAACGCCGCAGGTCAGCCAGCCCAACCCGTTCGCCGAGGAAGGCGAGGCCATCGAGGTGCCGCGAACCGACATCCAGGTCGACGACGGCGGCGACCGGCGTCTCGGCATCCTGGGCCAGAGTGTCAGCCTTCAGGACCTGGTCGAAGGGCTGAACGCCCTGGGCGTGGGCCCGCGCGACATGATCTCGATCCTCCAGTCGATCAAGGCAGCCGGGGCGCTCCAGGCCGACATCGAGGTGATGTGAGGAGGTTGCCGCCATGACCGCGTCCCCCTTCGCCGCCGGTCCGACGGCTTCGCTCGCCACCGCCATGGAATCGGCGCGCGCCGCGCCGGTCCAGGCGCCTCGGCCGACCGGCGACGAGGCCGCCGCGCGCGCCGCCGCCGAGCAGTTCGAGGCGGTGTTCATCGCCCAGATGCTTCAGCCGATGTTCGCCGGCCTCTCGACCGACGGGCCGTTCGGCGGCGGCCGCGGCGAGGAGATCTTCCGCGGCCAGCTGCTCGACCAGTACGGCCGCATGATCGCCACCAACGGGGGCCTGGGCATTTCCGACGCCCTGACCCGCGACATCATGAGCCTGCAGGAGGTCTGATCCGCCATGACCGCGACAACCGCCGTATCGGCCGCTTCCCCCGCCGACGCCACCGCCGCGCGCGCGGTTCGGGCGTCCGACGACCTGGCCGACCTTCTGGACCGCGAGACCGCCGCCGTTCGGGCGCTGAAGCTGGAGGGGCTGGACGAGCTGATCCGCGCCAAGGCGTCCTTGCTGGAAGCCTACGAGGCGGAGGCAAAGCGCCTGGCTGAGGCGGGCGACGACCTGGTCCTGCTCGACGCCACCCTGGCCGAACGGCTGCGTGGTGCCAGCGACCGGCTTCAGCGGTCGGCCGCCGCCAACGGCCGCGCGCTGGAGATCGCCCGCAATGCCGGCAGCCGGATCGTCGAGATGATCGTGGAATGCGCCCGGCGGGCCCAGCACGGTCCCTCCGGCTACGGCGCCAACGGCCGCGCGGCCGGGGGAACGCGCGATGCCGCGGTGTCCCTGCGCCTGAACCAGACCCTGTAGAGCCCCCTGCCCCGACGCCTCCGCTGCGCCCCTCCGCAGCCTCAGTGAAAGGCCTTCCCGAAATGCCTGCCGCCGCCGCAGCGATCGCCTCGATTGCCCCCGCCTCCCCCGTCCCGTCGACCGCCGGGGCCGGTGCCGATTCGCCCGACCGCGGCTTCCGCGCGCTGCTCGATTCCCGCATGGCCGCGGCGCGCGGCAATGACGAGGCCTCGTCGGCCCGCGCCGCCGATCCGGTCGCCGAGGCGGCGGCCGACCGGGTGGCGCAGACCGATGCCGGCGACGCGAACGGGGATGTCGAGGCTCCGCTGCCGCGCCGCAGCGCGTCGGCCACCGAGGACGGCCCGCCGGGCCACAGCCGGCCCGCCGGCCGTGGCCTCGCGCTCGGACGGGCCCTGGGCGGTCGACTGGGCGACGGACTGACAGACGGCGGCCTCGCCCTAGACCCGGAGGCGCTGGCGGAGCTGCGCGCCCGGCTGGCGGCGGGAGAAGACATCGGCGCCGAGGGCCTGGCCGCCCTGCTCAGCGCCGCGGCGGCCGAGCGAACCGCCGTCGGTTCGGCGGCCCTGATGGCGAACGGAGCCGCCGGCGCGCCGCCGGCCGCGGCCGGCGGCCTCCCGCTCGGTCCGGGAGGGGACGCGCTGGCGAGTGGTCAGGCCGGTGCGACGGGACCGGCATCCGGTGGGCTGCCCGACGACCTGGCCGAAGCGCTGGGTCGCGCCGGAGCGGCGACCGGGGCGGCGGCGGACGATGGTGCCACGCCGCCCGATGCGGAGCTTGCCGTCCGGACGACCGCCGACGACGCCGCCCGCGCGGCCGACCGCGCCGCCCACGGCCTGGCCGAGGGGGATCTGCCCAATGGCGCCGAGGCCGTGCTCGCCCGGATGGCGGAGACCGGCCGCGGCGGCGCCTCGATCCGCGCGGCGGAGGTTGCCGACCCGAACGGCGCCGCGCTCGGCCTGCGCCTCGCCGGCGGCGCGGAGGCCTTCGGCCAGCAGGGTCAGAACGGCTTCGGCCAGGGCGGCTTCAGCCGGGGCGGGTTCGGCCAGGGTGGGTTCGCCGACGGCGCCGCCGTCGCCGGAGCGCTGCCCGGAGCCACCGGTGCCGAACGGGCTGCGGCCGGCAGCTTTGCCGGCCTCGTCCAGGTCGCCCGCGGCGGTGCCGGCGCCCAGGCGGTGATCGACCAGGTCTCGGTCGCGATCAGCCGCGCCGGCGGCAGCGACGGGGGAGACCGGGTGACGGTCCAACTCAAGCCGGCCTCGCTCGGCTCGATCGAGGTTCAGTTGGAGGTCGCCGACGACGGTCGGGTCCAGGCCCATGTCGTGGCCGACAAGGCGGAGACCCTGGACCTGCTGCGCAACGACGCCCGTTCGCTGGCCCGCGCCCTGGCCGATGCCGGGCTGCAGACCGACACCGGCTCGCTGAACTTCTCGCTCAAGGGCGAGGACCAGCAGGCCGGCGGCGGCGGGCGCGGCGGCAGCGGCGCCGGACCGGGCCTCGACGGCACCGGCGAAGCCGACACGGCCCCGCCGCTGACCGAAACCTGGACGGTCGCCGACGACCGGCTGGACATCCGCGTCTGATCCGCCTGACCCGCGAAGGAGACAGTCCCATGGACATCGGCAACGCCCTGAGTGCCGCCGCCGCCGGCACCGGAACCGACAGCGCCGGCGCCGGTCAGAAGATCGCCGAGACCTTCGACCAGTTCCTGATGATGCTGACCACGCAGCTCAAGAACCAGGATCCGCTGTCGCCGATGGACACGACGGAGTTCACCAACCAGCTGGTCAGCTTCACCCAGGTCGAGCAGCAGATCGCGACCAACCAGAACCTGGAGAAGCTGATCGCGCTGCAGCCGTCGTCCGGTGTCACCGCGGCACTCGGCTATATCGGCATGGAGGTCGAGGCGGCGGGGGCGGCGCTGTGGTTCGACGGCACGCCCGCGACTATCGACTACACGCTGCCGTCGGGCGTGCAGGCGGCGCGCGTCGACCTTCTCGACGCCACCGGCCGGCCGGTCTATTCGAAGGACGTGCCGGCGCAAGCCGGCGCCGACAGCCTGACCTGGGACGGCACCATGACCGACGGCCGGACTGCCGGCGAGGGCGTCTACACGATCCGCGTCGTGGCGATCGACCAGGCCGGCGAGCCGGTCGAGGCGGCGACGAGGATCCGCGGCACGGTCACCGGCGTCGAGACCACCGACGGCACCCCCACCCTGATGGTCGGCGACCTGCCGATCGCGATCGACAAGGTGACCGCGGCGCGGCGGCCGTAGCCGCGGCGAAACCGGGTCGACTCCTCCGAAGCCCCCGCCCTAGCCTTTGCGCGGCCGCCGCCGCCATGCCGATTCGACCGGGCGGAGGCGCGCCAAAGAGAAGCATCGGCGATCGGGAGCGGGCGATGACGGATGGGACGATGATGACGGACCGTGCAGCGGCGTGGGCAGTGCCGGAGACGGCCGAGATCGGCGGCCACCGCGTCCGCTGGGGCAGTCTCGGCGACGGGCCGCCGGTGGTGCTGATGCATGGCACGCCGTTCTGGTCCTACGAGTGGCACCGGATCGCCCCGGTGCTCGCCCGGCACCGCCGGGTCTTTTTCTACGACATGCCGGGCTATGGCCGCTCGATCCCGCCGGGCGGCACGGGCGGCGACATCTCGCTGGGGGCGCAGAACGGAATCTTCGCCGGACTGCTCGCCCATTGGGGGCTGTCGCACCCGGACGTGGTCGCCCACGACTTCGGCGGCGCGACCGCGCTGCGCGCCCATCTTCTGGACGGCTGCGACTACCGCTCGCTGAGCCTCATCGATCCGGTGGCGCTGCGCCCGTGGGGGTCGCCGCTGGTCCGCCACGTCCGCGACCACGAGGCCGCCTTCGCCGAAATGCCGGGCTACATGCACCGGGCGATTCTGCCGGCCTACCTGCGTTCGGCGCTCGGCCGGCCGATCGCCGACGCCGCCCTCGCCCCTTATATCGAGCCCTGGCTGGGCGAGGAAGGGCAGCGTGCCTTCTACCGGCAGATCGCCGTGATGGACCAAAGGTTCACGGACGATGTCCAGGACCGCTACGGCGAGATCCGCTGTCCGGCGCAGATCCTGTGGGGCGAGGAAGACGGCTGGATTCCGATCGAGCGCGGCCGCGAATTGGCGGCGGCGGTACCCGGCGCCCGCTTCGTCGCCGTGGCCGGCGCGGGTCATCTGATGCAGGAGGATGCACCGGAGGCGATCATCGGCGCCCTGTCGGACTTCCTGCCGGCGCCGGACGCGGCGTCGACCCGCTGACCGTCCGGAGCCCCCCGGGAGGCCTGCCAGCCGAACCAATCTTTGTTCGCTTACGCAGTCCAATCGTCCGACAATTTATCCTTCTGCGTGGGCGGGATGCCGACAGGTTCCCCGACTTCTCCGGATGCCCTGGTCAGAGCGGGCGCGACCGCACGTCAACTTGTTCAAAATCCCGGCGGGCGGTGTTACGCTCCCGCCCATGCCGCTTTCGGAAATGGCGAAGGCCGCATAAGCAACGATGCCGGAACCACCGGCAACGGGCCTGAACAGGGGCCCCGGGACAAGGGAGGCATTCTTCTTCGGACGCACGTCCGATCCGTCGATCCATACCCGCCCTGCACCGGAGGCCACAATCACACCAGGGTGCCCCTGCCGCCGCTCCGCCATGTGGAACGGGTGGCCCGTGCACCTCGCTGGCCAAGGCGCTGGTCACGGCGGACGGATCGATCGGCGTCGCAGGCGGGCCGGGTGTCTCGGGGGCAGCCCCGCAGGCGGCACGGAAAGCACCGGCCCGCACGAGCGATGCCCGCGGACCCGGCGCCTCAATCACGAGATCGTCGGCATCACGACAACACCATGGGAGGCAAGACGTTGAACAAGACGAAGTATCTGGCGGGCATCGCCGCCGCGACTGCGGTCTCGGCCACGGCCCTCTTAGTCGCGCCAGCGGGCGCCCAGGAGATCAGCTGGGACATGCAGTCGACCTATCCGGGCTCGCTGACCCAGCTCGGGACCCTCGGCGTCCGGATCGAGGAGCAGATCGCGCTCGTCTCCGGCGGAGAGATCGAGATCAACTTCCAGGAGCCGGGCGCCCTGGTCCCGGCGCTGGAGGTGTTTGACGCGGTCTCGACCGGTGCCGTGCAGGCCGGCTGGTCGACGCCGGGCTACTGGGCGGGCCGCGAACCGGCTCTGGCGCTGTTCGCCGCCGTGCCGTTCGGGCCGGAAGCCGGCGAATACATGGCCTGGTACTATTTCGGCGGCGGCAAGGAACTGTTCGAGGAGATCTACAACTCCTACAACATCCACTCGGTGATGTGCGGCATCATCGCGCCGGAGGCGTCGGGCTGGTTCCGCGAGCCGATCGAGTCGACCGCCGACATGGAAGGCCTGAAGATGCGGTTCTTCGGCCTGGGCGCCCGCGTGATGGAGAAGATGGGCGTTTCCACCCAGCTGCTGGCCGGCGGCGACATCTTCCCGGCGCTGGAGCTCGGGACGATCGACGCGACGGAATTCTCGATGCCCGCGATCGACCTGAACCTCGGCTTCTACCAGGTCGCCAAGCACTACTACCTGCCGGGCTGGCACCAGCAGTCGACCATGTTCGACCTGATGATCAACCTCGACGAATGGAACAGCCTGACCGACACCCAGAAGGCCCAGATCGAAGCCGTGTGCGGCGACAATATGCGGCACGGGCTGGCCGAGGGCGAGGCCATTCAGTTCGCTGCCCTTCAGGAGCTCGAGGAGGAGCACGGCGTCACCATCCACGAGTGGGATCAGGCGATCCTGGACGAACTCGAGGCTGCCTGGCTCGAGGTGAAGGACGAATTGGTGGCCGAGAACGAGCGCTTCGCCACGGCGTGGGACTCGCTGAGCACCTTCCGCGAGAACTACGACCGCTGGGGCGAGCTCGGCTACCTCGACTGACCTGCGGGCGGGCCCCGACGCCAGCCGCAGCATGAACGGCGGGGGCCGGTCGTCACGACCGGCCCCTTCCCGGCTGCGGCCCGACGTCTCGGGCGAGGGCGTCTTCCGGTCCCGGCCGGCCGCGCGATCGCCCGCCTCCGCTCTCCGAACGATCCGCCGGGTGCCGGCCCGTGTCGCCGGCCCGGCCGCCCCGCCCCCCGAGTGCGAGCGCCCATGTCCGCCTTCTGGCTCTACGCAGGCTACACCCTCGCCTTCATCCTGATCGTGGTCATCCCCCTGCTCGCCCGGCTGCAGCCGGACGGGACCCTCGCGTGGTCGGATCGAATCGCCACGGTCATCAACGGCATCGGCAAGACCGCGGCCTGGCTCGCCCTGGCGCTCATGCTGGTGATCATCTTCGACGTGATCACCCGGGCGATGAAGGGCAGCGACTGGATCCAGGACTGGCCGTTCCTTTACGCCACCCTCCAGGGCATCGAGCCCTATGCCAGCTCCACCAAGCTGCAGGAATTGGAATGGCACCTTCACGGCGCACTGTTCCTGCTGGCCTTCGGGTTCGCCTATCTGAAGGACGCCCACGTCCGGATCGAGCTCGCGCGCGACCGCTTCTCGGTGCGCACCCGGTGCATCGTCGAGATGCTGGGCATCGTCCTGCTGATGCTGCCCTACGTCTTTCTCCTGGTCGATTTCGGCTACGGCTTCGCCCTGCGCAGCTTCGAACAGGGCGAAGGCTCCTCCGCCCTGACCGGCCTCGGCAACCGCTGGATCATCAAGGCGGTGATCCCGATCGGATTCCTGATCGTCATGATGGCGGCGATGTCAGTCTACATGAAATGCGCCGTCTACCTGTTCGGTCCGGTGGAGCTGCGCGAGCGCGCCGGCGCCTATGTCATGCCGCCGAAGGTGCCGCTGGAATGATCCCGCGCCCTCCGCTCTTCCCGCTTTCCCGACTTCCCGCTGCGGACTGACCCCATGGAATTCATCGGCGACTTTCTCCCCGTGATCATGTTCGCGGTCCTGGCGGTGCTCCTCTTCAGCGGCCTGCCGGTGGCGGTGGTGCTGGGTGGCGTCGGCGTCGGCATCGCGCTCTTCGCCGTCGGCATCGACGAGCTGAATTTCCGCCGTCTTCTCTTGCTGCCAGGGCGGGTGTTCGGCGGGATCGTCGAGAACCTGGTGCTCGTCGCCATCCCGATGTTCATCTACATGGGCACGATGCTGGAACGCTCGGGCGTGGCGAACGACCTCCTGCATGCCTTGCAGGTGCTGCTGCGCCGGGTGCCCGGCGGGCTCGCGCTCTCGGTCACGCTCATGGGCACGATCATGGCGGCGACCACCGGGATCATCGGCGCGTCGGTCGTGATGATGACTCTGCTCGCCCTGCCGGTGATGCTGAGCCGGAACTACAACATCCCCCTGGCGACGGGCACGATCGCCGCGTCCGGCACGCTCGGCATCCTGATCCCGCCCTCGATCATGCTGGTGATCATGGGCGACCTCCTGTCGATCTCGGTGGGCACCCTGTTCCTGGCCGCGATCCTCCCAGGGCTGATCCTGGCCGGGCTCTACCTGCTGTTCATCCTGGTGCGCTGCGGCTTCAAGCCCCAGCTGGCCCCCCCGCTGCCGGAGTCCGAGGGGCCGGAGAGCGTCGGCGGGCTGATCGTGATGGTGCTGAAGAGCTTCGTGCCGCCGGTGCTGCTGATCGTGCTGGTGCTGGGCTCGATCTTCGCCGGCTTCGCCACGCCGACCGAGGCGGCGGGCGTCGGTGCACTGGGCGCCACGATCCTGGCCGCGGTCAACCGCCGGCTGAGCTTCGCCGTGATGAAGGACGTGCTGGAACGCTCGGCGCTGACCGGGGCGATGCTGTTCTTCATCTTCGTTGGCGCCACCGCCTTCGCCTACGTGTTCCGGGCCCTGGGCGGCGACGACCTGGTGATCGGATTCGTCGAGAGCTTCGGCTTCGGCTCCTGGGGCATCCTGTTCCTGCTGATGGGGATCGTCTTCTTCCTCGGCTTCTTCTTCGACTGGATCGAGATCACGCTGATCGTCCTGCCGGTCTTCGCGCCGATCATCGCCCTGCTCGACTTCGGCGATCATCTGCCGGTGGAGCTGATTGTCCCGTGGTTCGCGATCCTGGTGGCGGTCAATCTGCAGACGTCGTTCCTGACGCCGCCCTTCGGCTTCGCCCTGTTCTACATGAAGGGCGTCGCGCCGCCGGAGGTGAAGATCCAGCAGATCTATACCGGCATCATCCCCTTCGTCCTGCTGCAGCTGATCGGCCTGATGCTGGTGATCCTGTTCCCGCAGCTGGCGCTTTGGCTGCCGACGACGGTTCTCGACTAGGGCATCCTGCGCCCAAGAAGCGCAGGATGCCCTAGGCGGCCCTTGCCGCCGGGGCGCGGGCGACCGCGGCGGTGAAGGCGATCGCGGTGGCGAACATCAGGAGACTGTACGTCGCCGCCGGGATCGCATAGGCCGGCTCCAGGCCCAGCGCCGCGACCACGGCGATCGCCAGGGTTCCGTTCTGCAGCCCGCATTCCAGCGACAGGGCGATGCGCTGCGGCCGGCGCACGCCCAGCACCGCCGTCCCGGCGAAGGCGAGCAGCATCATCGCCAGGTTCAGGACAAGCGTCACCGCGCCCGCCTGGGCGAAATAGGCGGCGACGTTGTCGCGGTTTTCCAGGATCGCGCCCAGCAGCACCAGGACGAAGAGACCCCCGGAGACGGTGCGGGCCGGCCCGTCGACCCGCGCCGCGAGACCCGGGGCGGCCATCCGGATCGCCATTCCGATCGCCACCGGCACCGCGACGATCGCGGCCATCGACAGCGCCGTCCCGGCGATCGAGAGGTCGGTTGCCGGCGCGGCGGCGAAGCGGTCGAGGGCGAAGAACGCGATCACCGGCACGGTGACGATGGAGACCAGGCTGATGGTCCCGGTCAGCGAGACCGACAGCGCCGTGTCGCCGCCGGCGAACCGGGTCAGCAGGTTCGAGGTCACGCCGCCCGGCGCGGCGGCGATCAGCATGACGCCGACGGCGAGCTCCGGTGCGAGAGGCCAGACCGACACCAGCGCAAAGGCGACCAGCGGCAGCAGCGCGATCTGGCTCGCCGCCCCGATCAGGAAATCCCGCGGCTGCACCACGACCCGGCGGAAATCCGCCCCGGTCAGCCCCAGCCCCAGCGACATCATGATGAACGCCAGCGCCAGCGGCAGCACGACCTCGGCCATCTGCCCCATGTCGATGTCCTCCCATCCGACTCGGCTTTCGCCGTGGACGGGAGGGTAGCCGAACCGGCTCGCGCCGGGCCACTGCGAAGGACGGCGGCGCCCGCGGGTCGGGAAAAGGCGTCAGACGGCCTTGGCGTGCCTGGCCTGGCTCTGGCCGAGATAGCGGTCGAAACAGGCGGCGGGGGTGCGGACCATGGCCCGGGCGCGTTCCGGCACGCGCACCACGTCGCCGTCGAGGTCGACCAGCCCATCGTCGGCCAGGTCGGCCAGTGCCGCCTTCTCCTCGGCGAAGTCCTCCGCCCGCCCATGCGCCCGGGCGACCGCCTCCAGGTCGACGCGAAGGTCGCACATCAGCCGCTCGATCACCTCCCGGCGCAGCCGGTCGTCGGGATCGAGCGCCAGGCCCTTGACCACCGCCAGCGCGCCGGAATCCACCGCCTTCATCCAGGCGCCGATGTCGATCGCGTTCTGGACGTAGCCCTGCGGCAGCGCCCCGATCGAAGAGGCGCCGAGGCCGATCAGGGCGTCGGCCGGATCGGTGGTGTAGCCCTGGAAGTTGCGGCGCAGCGTGCCGGCCGCCAGCGCCACGGCCATCGGGTCGTCGGGCCGGGCGAAATGATCGAGACCGACCGGCACGTAGCCCGCGGCTACCAGCGTCTCGGCGATCGCCTCCGCCTGCTCGAACCGGCCGCGGCCGTCGGCCAGCCAGGCCTCGTCGATCAGCCGCTGATGCTTCTTGAAGTTCGGCAGATGGGCATACCCGAAAACGGCGAACCGGTCCGGCCCCAGATCGATCGCCTGTCGGGTCGTCTCGACGGCGTTGGCGACCGTCTGGTGCGGCAGTCCGTAGAGCAGGTCGAAATTGAGCCCGGTCACGCCGATCCCGCGCAGCCGCGCCACTGCGGTCGCCACGGTCTCGACCGGCTGGACCCGGTTGATCGCCCGCTGCACCGCCGGATCGAAGCTCTGCACCCCCAGGCTTGCCCGATTGACGCCGGCGCGGCCATAGGCCTCGGCCAGGGCGTCGGTGAACTGCCGGGCATCGATCTCGACCGCCACCTCGGCGGCCTCGTGAAGGCCGAAGTGCGCGGCGATGCCGGCCATCAGTCGCTCGAAATCGTCTGGCGCGACCATATTGGGCGAGCCGCCGCCCCAGTGGACGTGGCGCACCGGCCGCGCCTCGGCATGGCCCGCCGGCAGCGCCGACGCGACGGTGTCGATTTCCCTCTCCAGCGACTGCACGTAGCGGGAGATCGGATCGTAGCGCCGGGTGATCTTGGTGTGGCAGCCGCAGTACCAGCACATCTGCGCGCAGTAGGGGACGTGCAGATAGACCGACAGATGCGCCTGCGCCGACACGCGGCCGAGCCAGGTTCGGTACGTGCCGGCGTCGACCGCCGGTCCGAAATGGGGCGCGGTGGGATAGCTGGTATAGCGCGGAATCCGGCGGTGCTCGTACTTTTCCAGAATCTCTGGGGACAGCGTCGGCATCGGTGGCGGCCTTCGTCACGGCGGGGAGCAGCGGTCGTTTCGCTTAACACGCCGAGCGTTCGCCGGAGTTGACGTGGCTCAAGTCGCGGAGACGCCGGCCGCGGCAGGGTGAGCGCACATCGGCGTCGCACCCGGTTGGCCGGGGGCGCCGCAGTCTCCATAATTGCCGTCGGCGCCCCGGTGCGTCCCCGTGAAGACATGACCGAAGAGAAGGAAGTCCCCCGTGGCCCAGTCCGACGCCGTCGTCCCCGCGGCGGCAGAGGCAGATCGAACCGTCCCACTCGTCGCACCGGGCGACGCGGACGAGGACGGTATTGCCGAGCGCGCCGCGCGCCAGCGCGCGTCCGTCTTCCTCAAGGAGCGGATACGCACCGCCCGCGGTCCGCTGGTGCTGGCGGTCGGGGCCGGCGTCGCCGACGGGCTGCTGCTGATCGGCCAGGCGGCGCTGCTCGCCCTGGTGCTGCACGCGGCGATCATCGAGGGCGCGCCGCGCAGCGCGCTGTGGGGACCGCTGGGCGGACTGCTGGCCATCTACCTGGGCCGGGCCGGCCTGGCCTGGCTGGGCGAGGTCGCGGGCTTCGCCGCCGCGGCTCGGGTCAAGGCGGCGCTGCGGGACGAGGTGCAGGCCCGGCTGGCCCGGCTCGGTCCCGCCTTCCTGGCCGACCGCTCGTCCGGCGCGGTCGCCGCGACGGCGGTGGAGCAGGTCGAAGCGGTCGAGGGCTTCTTTGCCCGCTACCTGCCTCAGATGGCGCTCGCCGCCCTGGTACCGCTGGCGATCCTGGCGGTAGTGTTTCCGGTCGACTGGGTGGTCGGCCTCCTGTTCCTGCTGACCGCGCCTCTGATCCCGATGTTCATGGCGATCGTCGGCATGGGCGCCGCCGCCGCCAGCCGCCGCCAGTTCAAGGTGCTGGAACGGATGAGCGGCCATTTCCTCGACCGGCTGCAGGGCCTGACCACGCTCAAGCTGTTCAACATGGCCCGCCACGAGCTGGAGACGATCCGCGATGTCTCCGACGAGTTCCGCCGCCGCACCATGTCGGTGCTGAAGCTCGCCTTCCTGTCGTCCGCGGTGCTGGAGTTCTTCAGCTCGGTCGCCATCGCGATGGTGGCGATCTATGTCGGCTTCGCCCTGCTGGGCCTGATCGGGTTCGGGGCTGCGGACGGTATGACGCTCTATGTCGGGCTGTTCGTCCTGCTGCTGGCGCCGGACTTCTTTCTGCCGCTGAGGCGCCTCGCCGCCAGCTACCATGATCGCGCCGCGGCGGTCGCCGCCGCCCAGGGGTTGATCGAGATCCTGGAGGCGCCCCTGCCACCCGAGCCGGCACGCCCGACGCCCCTGCCCCGCCTGGACCGCGCCGGCCTCGCCTTCGAGGGCGTGACGCTGCGCTTCGACGGCCGGGACAGGCCGGCGCTTGACGGCGTCGGCTTCCGCATGGAGCCGGGGGAGCGCGTGGCGCTCGCCGGGCCGTCCGGATCCGGCAAGTCGACGGCGATCCGTCTGGCGCTTGGCTTCCACCGGCCCGACCTGGGCCATGTCCGCCTCAACGGCGTCGATCTTGCGGAGGCGGATCTCGAGGACTGGCGGCGCGCGATCGCCTGGATCGGGCAGAGCCCGCACCTGTTCCACGGCACTCTGGCCGACAACATCCTCCTCGGCCAGCCAGACGCCGATGCCGCCGCGGTGGCCGCCGCCGCCGAGCAGGCGCGCGTCGCCGACTTCGCCCGCGATCTGCCGCGGGGGCTGGATACTCTGGTCGGCGAACGTGGCCATGGCCTCTCCGGCGGCCAGGCCCAGCGCGTCGCGCTGGCCCGCGCCTTCCTGAAGGACGCGCCCCTGCTGCTGCTCGACGAGCCGACGGGCAACCTCGATGCCGAGAACGAAGCCCTGGTGCTGGAAGCGATCGGCCGTCTGGCGGAGGGCCGCACGGTCCTGCTGGCCACCCATAGCCCGGCCGGCATCATCGGCATGGACCGCGTGCTGACGCTGGACCACGGCCGCCTCGTCCCGCCCGGTGGCGCGGAGCCGACGCCGTGAAGACTCTGAGGCCATTCCTGCCGCTGTTCGCCCGGCACGGCGGTTGGCTGCTGCTGGGCGCCGCGCTGGCGTTGGTGACCGTGCTGATGTCGGTCGGGCTGATGACGCTGGCCGGCTGGTTCATTGCCGCCAGCGGCGTCGCCGGGCTGACGGTGGCCACCGCCGCGTCTTTCGACGTGTTCCGGCCTGGCGCCGGCATCCGCTTCTTCGCGGTCGGACGGACCGTGTCGCGATACCTGGAGCGGCTGGCCACCCACAATGCCACCTTCAGGGTGCTGGCCGACCTGCGGGTTTGGTTCTTCGAGCGGGCGATCCCCCTGGCGCCGGCGCGGCTCGGCGGGTTCCGCGGCGGCGATCTCCTGAGCCGGATCACCGCCGACATCGACGCGCTGGACACGGTCTATCTTCGCGTGCTGACGCCCAGCGCGGTCGCGGCCGTCGTCGCGCTGGCGGTGACCGTGTTCCTGGGGATATTCGACCCGGCGATCGCCGCGGCGGTCCTGGCGTTGATGCTGGTGGCGGGCGTCCTGCTACCGGCTCTGGCGGCCCGGCTCGGCAGCCGCGCCGGCGCCGTCCTGCCGGAATTCTCGGCGGCGGTTCGCACCCGGATCGTCGACGGCGTGCAGGGGCTGCCGGAACTCCTGGTCTATGGCCGGATCGAGGACCAGCGCCGAGCGCTGGCGGAGGAGACCGCGGCGCTGATCGACCGGCAGCGCCGAATGGCGTCGATCAGCGGTTTCGCCGGCGCCGCCTCGGGTCTGGCGGCCCATCTGGCGGTGTGGACGGTCCTGGCGATCGGCCTGGGCTCGGTCGCGGCCGGGACGGTGGCGGGCCCGCTGCTCGCGATGATGGTGCTGACCGTGATGGCGGCATTCGAGGCGCTGGCTCCCCTGCCCGGCGCCTGGCAGCATCTGGGCCGGACGCTCGCCGCGGCCCGCCGGCTGAACGAGGTCGCCGGCGCCGCCCCCGCCGTCATCGACCCTCCCGCACCCGTCGCGATGCCGGACCGCAGCGACCTCGCGGTGCGCGACTTGACGTTCCGGTATGCTCCCGACAGGCCGGCGGTCCTGGACGCCGTCTCCTTCGACCTGCCGGAGGGCGAACGGCTCGCCGTCCTGGGCCCCAGCGGCGCAGGCAAGTCAAGCCTGGCGGCGGCGCTGCTCCGCCTCTGGGACTACGAAGGCGGATCGATCCGGCTGGGAGGGACGGAACTCCGCTTGCTGCCCCAGGCGCGGGTACGCCGCCGGATCGGCTATCTCTCGCAGCGCAGCCAGTTGTTCATCGGCACGATCCGCGACAATCTGCTCTACGGCGATCCAGCGGCCGACGACGCCGTTCTATGGCAGGCGCTGGAGGCGGCGGCATTGGCCGATTTCGTGACCGGTCTCCCGCGTGGGCTGGACACGCCGGTCGGTGAGGGCGGCGTCGGCCTGTCCGGCGGCCAGGCGCGGCGACTGGCGCTGGCGCGGGTCTACCTGAAGGACGCGCCCGTCCTGATTCTCGACGAACCGACCGAGGGCCTGGACGCCGCCACCGAGGCGGAGGTCTGGCGTGCGCTCGACCGGCTGATGGCGGGGCGCAGCGTGCTCGCGATCACGCACCGGCCTGGGGCACTGGCCGGCATGGACCGGGTCCTGGTGATGGAGCGCGGCCGAATCATCGAATCGGGGCCGCCGGCGGAGCTGGCCGGCCGCGACGGCGCCTTCGCCCGGCTGGCCCAGCGCTGGCAGGACGCCGCACAGTGACGCCGCCCCCCAGCCCCGCTCCGGACACCGGCGCGCCAGGCCGGGCAGACGAAGCGGCCCCGCCCGATCCGGCGGATCTGGCAACCCGGCGTGCGACACCTACCGGCGTGGTACGCTGGGCATTCCTGGCCTTCGGCTTCCTCTGCGTCGGCGTCGGCATGGTCGGCGTCGTCCTGCCCGGCCTGCCGACCACGGTCTTCATGCTGCTGGCGCTGTGGGCCTTCGCGCGGTCGAGCCGGAGGTTTCACGACTGGCTCTACCACCACCCGCGGTTCGGGCCGCCCCTCAGGAATTGGACCCTCTACGGCGTCGTGCCGCGCCGAGCCAAGATCGCGGCGATCGCAACCATGGCTGCCAGTGCGGCGTTGATCGGTGTCGTCTGGCGGAACCTGCCGCTCTGGATGGCGGCGACCGGCATCATGACGGCGGTCGCGCTCTGGCTCGCCTCCCGTCCCGAGCGTGCGTATGCCGGCGAGCCGGGGCCTGCCGAGCGTCCCGAAGACGGCTCCTGAGATCCCCGGCCGCCATCGCCGGGACCGCAGACGGGAGCCCGATCGATCAGGGCGGCCAGCCTCTATACGCGAAACCGTCTGAGCATACCCAGAAAAAATCCATTTTCAACCTTTGAAATGAGATGGGCTGCCGTCATCTTCTGTACGTCGCCGCGGTCAATAGCGGTCGACTCACGCAGGGGATTGCCCAAGACCTCTGGAACATTGCGGCTGGTTGTTGGCACGCGCCGATCCGGTGCGACGGCGGCATGTATTTCTCGCGATCCCCCATTCCACATGCGTTGCCTACGCCCGACTTCGGGCGTTTGATCATTCATCGCGTCCGGGACTTTCGTGTCCGACGAAGGTGGGCTTGTGCGCGTTTTCCGCGCCCCAGACTCCGGCCGCGTTTGCTACCGAGGGACAGAACACATGTCGGCAGAACCGCTTCGCGAAGACGACCACTTCAAAAAGCAATACACACGCGACTTCGTCGATCACTGGGACGACCTGATCGGCTGGGACGGTCGGGTCGAAGGAGAATCCGGATTCTTCGAACGCCTGCTCGGCTCCCATGGCTGCGAAGTCGTGGCCGACGTCGCGACCGGCACGGGCTTTCACGCGATCCAGCTGGCCAAGCAGGGCTTCCAGGTCGTCGCCACCGACGGCGCGCAGACGATGGTGGCCAAGACCGAGGCCAACGCCAAGGAGCACGGCGTCACTCTGAAGGACACCGCCTGTGTCGAGTGGCAGAAGCTGCCCGAGCGGTTCGGCGAGAAGGCGTTCGACGCCATCATCTGCCTCGGCAACTCGCTGACGCATCTCTTCGACCACGAGACCCGGCGCGATGCGGTCGATGCAATGTACCGCGCGCTGAAGCCGGGCGGCGTCATCGTCATCGATCATCGCAATTATGACCGCATGCTCGACAAGGGGTACTCGACCAAGCACTCTTACTATTACACGGGCGGCTCGGTCCACGTGGCGCCGGCAGTGCTCAACCGCACGCTCTGCCGCATGGCCTACAAGTTCGAGAACGGCCAGGTCTTCTACCTGGACATGTACCCGCTGCGCAAGAAGTACGTGACCTTCCTGCTGGAGGACGCGGGCTTCGTCAACGTCTCCACCTTCGGCGACTTCGTCGCCCCCTACCCCGACGACGTGGACTTCATCCAGCAGGTCGCCTACCGGCCGACCGAGGAGATGGAGCGCACGATGCACGGCGAGGACGAGGCGGACAACGACGACGACGCCGTCACCTCGATCGTCGACCAGACCAAGGCCTATTACGACGGCCCGGCCGACCGGATCTATCGCGAGATCTGGGGCGAGAACATCCACATCGGCACCTTCGCCCGGCCCGACGAGCCGCTCAAGGACGCGATGGACCGGTCGAACGTCAACATGGCCGAGGGCGCGGGCCTCAAGCCGGGCGCATCGGTCCTGGACGTGGGCTGCGGCTATGGCGCGCTGGCGCGGTTCCTGGCCGAGCGCTATGGCGTGAACGTGCTGGCCACCAACATCTCCGAACGCGAGCTGGAATGGGGCCGGGAGCTGACGAAGGCCGCGGGCCTCGCCGACAAGGTCGAGTTCGGCTGGGCCGACTTCCATGCCCTGCCCTATGACGACGGCCGGTTCGACTTTTACTGGTCGCAGGAGGCATTCCTGCACGCCGCCGACAAGAACAAGGTGCTGGCCGAGGCGCACCGGGTGCTGAAGCCGGGCGGCCGCCTGGTGTTCACCGACCTGCTGGTCCGCCGCGGCACGCCCGAAGCCGACCGGCAGCGGATCTACGACCGGGTCAAGTCACCCGACATGTGGGATGCCCCGGACTATGCCGAGGCGCTGAAGGCGCAGGGTTTCCGGATCGTCACCGAGGCCGATTGGTCGGAGAACGTGGCGCCCACCTACGACTATGTCCGCCGTGAGCTGGAGCGCCGCTACGACGACTTCGCCTCCCGCATCGGCAAGGACATCGTCGACAACACGCTGAAGGCCCTGGAGTTCTGGGTCGACAGCGCCAACGCCGGCAAGATCGGTTGGGCCTATTTCGTGGCCGAGCGCTGAGCGCCGCCCTCTTCCGGACGGCGGCGCAGGATGCCGCCGTCCGTTCGCTCCTGTCCGAGAACAACCAAGAGCACGGAAAACCATGAGCCGCAGCTATATCTTCACCTCGGAATCCGTCGGCGAGGGCCACCCGGACAAGATGGCCGACACCATCTCGGATTCGGTGCTGGACGCCATTCTGGCGCAGGACCCGAAGGCCCGCGTCGCCTGCGAGACCCTGGTCAACACCGGCATGGTGGTCCTGGCGGGCGAGATCACCACGACCGCGCAGGTCGACTACACCGACGTGGCGCGCAAGGCCGTGCTCGACATCGGCTACGACCACACCGACATGGGCTTCGACGGCAAATCCTGCGCCGTGCTGATCGCGCTCGACAAGCAGTCGCCGGACATCGCCCAGGGCGTCAACGAGGGCGAGGGCCTGGACCTGAACCAGGGCGCCGGTGACCAGGGCCTGATGTTCGGCTTCGCCTGCCGCGAGACCGAAGACCTGATGCCGATGCCGATCCAGCTCGCCCACAAGCTGACCGAGCGGCAGATGATCCTGCGCAAGCAGGGCAAGATCAAGGGCCTGCGCCCGGACGTGAAGAGCCAGGTGTCGATCCGCTACGAGGACGAGAAGCCGGCGGCGATCGACACCGTGGTGGTCTCGACCCAGCACGACGAGGACGTCGCCTACGAGCAGCTCAAGGAGCAGGTGGTCGAGGAGATCATCCGTCCGGTGCTGCCGGCCAAGATGGTCTCCAAGGAGACCAAGTTCATGGTCAACCCGACCGGCCGGTTCGTCATCGGCGGTCCGGTGGGCGACTGCGGCCTGACCGGGCGCAAGATCATCGTCGACACCTATGGCGGCATGGGCCGCCACGGCGGTGGCGCGTTCTCGGGCAAGGATCCGTCGAAGGTCGACCGCTCGGCTGCCTATGCCGGCCGCTACGTGGCGAAGAACGTGGTCGCCGCCGGCCTGGCCGATGTCTGCGAGGTCCAACTGGCCTATGCGATCGGCGTCGCCGAGCCGGTCTCGGTGCACGTCAACACCTTCGGCACCGGCAAGATCGCCGAGACCAAGATCGAGGCGCTGATCCGCGAGCACTTCGACCTGCGGCCAAAGGGCATCGTCCAGATGCTCGACCTCTTGCGCCCGATCTACAAGAAGACCGCCTCGAACGGCCATTTCGGCCGGACCGAGCCGGAATTCACGTGGGAGAAGACCGACCGCGCCGACGCCCTGCACGCCGATGCGGGCGCCATCGCGGCCGAATAGCCACGACGGCCCGGACGAAGGGGGCGCTCCCGGATGGGGCGCCCCTTCTTCTCGTGCGGGCCGTCCCATGCGCCCATTGGCAGCCGCCCCTGGCCCGCGGCGGCCGCCCGTGTCAGTCTCGTCCCGGTCGTGCCCTGGAGCCATCGACGAGCGCCCCACCCGATGTCCTTCGCTTCCCGCCCGCCGCGCGATCCGCGCCTCGCCCGCCTGGTTGGCTGCCTATGGTGCGGTCGGCGCAAGTCGGGGGGCGGGATGGAGCGGGTGCTGCCGACCGGTGGCCTCCAGCTCGTCATCGACCTGGAGGCGGATGGCCGCGCGACGGTGGTGGGCCCCTCCACCCGCTTCGCCCTGGTGCGATCGGAGGAGATGCGGCACACCGCCGGGATCGCCTTCCTGGTCGGCGGCGGCCGGCCGGTCCTGAGGGTGCCGGCGGCGGAACTGCGTGACGCGGTGGTCGATCTCGCCGCCCTGACCGGCCCCGCCGCGGCCGAAAGCCTGAGGGCCCGCCTTGCGCAGTTGGCCGACGACCCCGATCGGGCGCTCGATCGGCTGGAGGCCTTCGCCCTCGGCCGGCTCGCTGGAGGGCCGCCACGGGGCGAGGCCGGCGCCGGCGCCGGCCTCGCCCCCGATCATGGTCCAGATCCCGCCGTGGCCGCGGCGCTGCGCTTGCTGGCCGCCGGGACGCCGGTCGCAGAGACGGTCGAGGCCACAGGCCTGGCCCGCGCCACCCTCATCCGCCGCTTCGCATCGGAGGTCGGGCTCTCGCCCAAGCAGTGGGCCGGCCTCGCCCGGCTGAAGCGAGCGAGCCAGGCGCTGGCCGAGGGTCGGCCAAGGCTGGCCGACCTGGCCCTCGACTGCGGCTTCGCCGATCAGGCCCATTTCACCCGCGCCTTCACCGCCTATGCCGGGGTCCCGCCATCGGCCTGGCGCCCGGTGTCGGCAGCGGAAGCAAATCACGCCCGCGCCTGAACCCCGGCGGTTGCCGCCGAGCGATTCGTTCAAGACACGGGGCGCGTGCCTCCGGGATACTGGGCCGATCGCAAACCTTCAGGAGGCCCAGCTGCATGCCCCCGATTCCGAGCCTGACGCCCCGGCTGATCGTCGCCGACGCCGATGCGGCGATCGGGTTCTATCAATCCGCCTTGGGCGCCCGCCTGGTGGAGCGCTACGCCGACGGCTCCGGGACAGTCGTGCACGCGGCGCTGGACCTCGGCGGGCCCATCCTGGCCCTGGCCGAACCCGATCCGGAAGGTCACAACCGTGCCCCCGGCAGCCTCGGCGGTACGCCGGTGATCCTCAACCTCCTCGTCGAGGACGTCGATGCGATGGTCGCGGCGTTCCTGGCGCAGGGCGGCGAGGCGGTCATCCCGCTCGCCGACCGGTTCTACGGCCATCGCGAAGGCCGGTTCCGCGACCCGTTCGGGCATCTTTGGATCCTCTCCGCGATTGTCGAGGCGCTGACGCCCGCGGAGATCGAGGCGCGGATGACCGGCAGCGGGTGACCCGCGCCGGCGCAGGGATGGGCAAACGGCCGTCGCTCCCCATCCATGGGGCCGGCCCGCCGCAGGCAGGACCGAGAGGCGCAGGGCGTAGTCCCGCCGCCTCTCCCATCGAAAACCTCGGAGCTCGCGCGAGCGCCCTTCGCCTCGCCGACGGCCGGACACTTCCGCAAAAGCGCAAGCGGAAAGGGAACAGCTATTTGAAGCTGATGTAGTCGAACCACACCCGCTCCAGGTCGCGCAGCGTCGCCGATGCCTCGGTCAACCGCTCCGCCCAGCGGGCGTCGCGGTCGTCGCCGCCGGCGGCGAGTTGGCTTTCGACGAGACGACCGGTCAGGTCCTTGCCCTTGTCGGTCAGACGCAGTCGGATCTGCCGGCGGTCGCTGGGCGAGCGGGTCTGCTCGATATAGCCCAGTTCCGCCAGCTTGCGGATGTTGTAGGTGGCGGTCGACGCCATGTAGTAGCCGCGGTCGATGAGATCGCGGATAGAAATGTCCTGATCGCCGATGTCCAGCAGCAGCATGGCCTGGGCGGAGGTGACGTCGTCGTAGCCCAGAGCCCCGAGGTCGACCCGGATGACGTCGAGGTAGCGGCGGTGAAGCCGCTCCAGCAAGCGGGTCAGCTCGTAATAGGGACTCATGACCGGTGTCTCTTGTCGGCTGGCTGCAAGGATGGACGGCACCGCCATAGCACAAAACCTCTTTTCTTCGCCAATCGCGATTTCTCGGACCAAGGACGTTCACTCAAGGCTGGCCAGGCCGCCGCGCCGGGGCCTGAAATAGATGCGGTAGTAGAGCGGCTCTGCCCGCTCCAGCAGTGGCAGGAACACCGGGTCGTAGTCGAACTTCACCTCCGCGACGACGACCGTCTGTCCGGCCGCGAGGATGAGCCCGTCAGGCGGCGCGATCACCGCGCCCTGGGAGCCGATCTCGCTGCCCGCGGCCAGGCCGCCGGCGCCTCTGCGCTGCCAGCCGAGCTCGATGTTGCCATCCGGCCGGCCGGTCAGGCCGCTCATGATCACCACGCCCCGCTCCGTCATGTCGAACGGCGTCGCGACATGGGCCACCGCCTCGAACATGTCGGCGATCTCCGCCGCCTCCCAGCTGGTGTTTCGGGTCATCAGGTCGGCCATGGTCGTGGCGCTGCGCTGCAACTTCTGATGCAGCAGCACGTACTGGGCCACCTCGATGCAGCCGAGCAGCAGCAGCAGGAGCACCGGCATCATCAGCGCGAACTCGACCGCCACCACGCCGCGGCGGTCGCGCCCGAACCGCCGGGCGCCCGCCAGGGCCGGCAGCCGGGTCCGACGGTGCCGTCCGCCGGAACGGATGCCCGCGCTCATGACCCGTCCCCGCTGATGCCTGTGGTGTCGAACGGCTCGTTGCGCACCGCCAGGGCTGCGCGCAGTACGGCGTTGTCTCCTACGATCGCCGAGATCATAGGGGTGATGTAGCCCCAGCTGACGCTCACCTCGTAGAGCACGATGTCCTCCGAACCGCCGGCCCCGGGCGTTCCCCGATCGGCGTCGCGGACGCCGTTGCCGTTGAGGTCGTCGAAGCTCTCCCCCGGATCGTAGAGGCCGTTGCCGTCGACGTCGGTGAACGGTTCGCCCAGTCCGATGTCGGCGAACGTCTCGTAGGTCCGCACATCCACCGTGATCTGGTCCAACGGCACGAGGCCGAGGGTCCGGTCGGAGACGATCTCGGCGATCCGCACCTCCCGCGTCTTACCCCCGGCCGCGGCCGCGCCGGTCAGGCCGAATCGGGACGCGTCGCGCACGCCGGCTTCCATCATCACCGACACGAAGGCCACCATGGCGAATTCCAGAACGCCGAAGACCACCACCACCAGGACCGGGGTGATGAGCGCGAATTCGGCCAGGGCCGCCCCTCGGCGGTCAGAGCCGAACCGACGGAACATCCGACGCGGTGAAGTCACCGGAAGGCATCCGCTGATGCGATGTTTCTGCTGCATGGGTTTAGATTTCGGTAATTGTTGCCTGCCACATTGTTAACCATCGCGAGGACATGGTTCGCCAACCCGCTTGGAGCCGACATTCCATGAAAATTCGCAAGATTTCGTCGACTTCGGTCGCCTCCGTACTCACGGCGCTGGCGCTGGCCGGCTGCTCCTTCAGCTTCGGCGGCGACCACACCGACACCGCAGCGGCCGCCGGACCGCAGGGCGACGGCCAAGCCGGCCAGGTTCAGGCGGCCGCCGCTCAGCCGGAACCCCAGAACCGGCCGGAGGAAAGCGCCGGCACGCTGATGCGGCTCGGCGACTTCACCCTGGCCCGCGGGGACGCAACGGCCGCGCTCAGCCTCTACCGCCGGGCGCACAACGCCGCCCCGCAGGAACCGGAGCCGCTGATCCGCCTGGGCAGCGCGCTGGGCCGCGTCGGCTCGTTCGAGGAGTCGGCCGGCGCCTTCCGCGCCGCGCTCGACCTCGCACCCGGCAACGGCGAGGCGGTGCGCGGGCTGGCCAACGCGGAGATCGCGTTGAACCGGCCGCAGAATGCGATGAGCTATCTGGAGGCGGCGGTCGCCCGCCCGGACGTCGACGGGCTGCTGTTCAACACCTACGGCGTGGCTCTGGACCACCTCGGTCGCCACGGCGAAGCGCAGACCCAGTACCGCAAGGGTCTCGCCGCCATGCCGAACGATCTGGACCTGAAGACCAACCTGGCCATTTCGCTGGCGCTTTCCGGCCAGTACGCCGAGGCGGTGACGGCGATGCGCGACGTCGCCACGGCGCCCGGCGCCAGCACCAAGCACCGCCAGAACCTGGCCCTGGTTCTCGGGCTCGCCGGCCGCCGGTCGGAAGCCGCGGAGGTCGCGCGGATCGATGCCGACGAGACGACCGTGGCGCAGAACCTGACCTTCTTCGACGAATTGAGGTCGATCGAGAACAGCGGGGAACGCGCGGCAGCGATCGGCGAAGGCCCTGGCTGACCGGTCGGGCGCCGCCTGCCGGCCGGCGCCCAGCTCCCCCTCGCGCGGCCCAAGCAGCGACGGACCGTTCCCCAGGGGACGGTCCGTTTCGCTTGTCCGGCCTTGGCCTTCGCCAATGTGCGAAGTCGAGGGCGTTGGCAGGCCTGGGTCGGTGGCGGGCGCCGAGGCGGACGCAGGCTCCAGCCGATCACCGGCCGGCGCCGGCGAAGGCTCCGGCCGATCCAGCCGGGGCAGCCGGGAGGCGGGCGCAGGCGGTGGCTTGGGCATCGCGTCAGGCCTCCGCCAAACCGGTCAAAACCGGAGATTGTCCATGATCTGGATGGCCGCCGGCCCCATCAGCACGACGAACAGCGCCGGCAGAATGAACAGGATCAGCGGGACGGTCATGATCGCCGGCAGCCTGGCTGCCTTTTCCTCGGCGCGCATCAGCCGCTCGTTGCGCATCTCGATCGACAGCACGCGCAGCGACTGGGACAGAGGCGTACCGTACTTCTCCGTCTGCATCAGCGTGTTGACCATCCCACGGACGCCCGGCATGTTGCAGCGCTTCGCGAGGTTGGTCAGCGCCATCCGGCGTTCGGGCAGGAATCCCAGCTCCACCGCAGTCAGCGCCAGTTCGTCGGACAGGATCTCATGGGTGCGGGCCAGTTCGCGGGCGACGCGGTGCATGGTGGCATCCAGGCTCAGGCCCGCCTCGGCACAGATCACCATGAGATCCAAACCGTCGGGCAGCGACTTGCGCATCATGTCCATGCGCTTGTCCGCCTGGTTCTTGACGAAGACGTCCGGAGCGTAGATGCCGGCGGCCGCGGCGATGCCGACCAGCACCAGCTCGAACATCGGGGTCGTCTCGACGATCTTCAGAGCATAGATCAGGAATGCCGCGAGCAGGCCCGTTGCGATCGGTCCGACGACCTTGCCGAACAGATAGACGATCATCGCATCCTGCGAGCGGTATCCGGCCTGCGCCAGCTTGGCGGAAAGCCGCTCGGTCTGGTTCGACTTGGCGAGGTTGAGCTGCTTGACCACCCGCCGCATCAGGCCGACGCCGCGCAGGTTCTCCCGGCGCCGCGGCGTCACCGCGGCAGAACGCAGCTGCGTGCGCCGCTCCGCCAGGGCGCGGGCGCGTCCTGCCATGGGGTCGCGCTCCACCATGGCGATCCAGATCGCCACCACGGCCAGCGCGGCCGACAGTCCGGCGGCGCCCATCAGCAGATCCAGCGGCTGAAGGTGGAACGGCAGGTTCTGAAGCAGCGCGTTCATATCTCGAACCTCACCATCTTCCACATCACGCCGATGCCGATGGCCATCCAGATCCCGGCGCCGGTCAGCATGGCAATGCCCCGCGGATCGGTGAATAGCGGCATGATGTAGTCCGGGTTCATGGTGTAGAGCACCGCCATCATGACGAAGGGCAGTCCGCCGATGATGAAGGCGCTGGCCCGCGCCTCTGCCGACAGCGCCTTGACCTTCAGCTTGGCCTGGCGACGCTTGCGCAGGATGTCGCTGAGGTTCTCGAGCGTCTCTGCCAGGTTGCCGCCGGTTTCGCGCTGCACCGCGATGCTGACGACGAAGAAGCGGAACTCCGGCAGGTCGAGCCGATCGCTCATCGAGGCGAGGCTTTCCTCCAGCGTATTGCCGAGATGGACCTTGTCCATGACCTGACCGAACTCGGGTCCGACCGGCTCGCCGATCTCGGACGCGACGGTGCGGATCGACTCGGGCACCGGCAGGCCGGATTTCAGGCCGCGGACGATCAGGTCGATGGCATCCGGGAACAGCGCCAGGAACCTCTGCTTGCGCCGCGCGATCAGATAGCCGATCACCACATGCGGCACCGCGAGGCCGACCGGGAGCGCGAGGAACGACGCGAGCGTCGGCGACAGCCCGAACCAGAGCACGAACGCCAGCAGCGCCGCGCCGAAGAGAGTCACGCTCGCCATCACATAGGTGCCCAGCTTGATCTCCAGACCGGTCCGGAGCAGCCGGCGGCGCATCAGCTCGGGCCGGGGCAGGTAGCGCTTGATCAGCGCGTCGACCAGGCGGATGCCGCTGTCGGAGTCGGATTTGCGCAGCGAGACTCCCTGCTGCGACCCGGCGGACGGCATGGCATCCGACCGGGCACGGCTTCGAATCCGCTTCACCCGACGCTGCAGGCGCGCCTCCGCGCCGCCGACGACGGAGAGCACCGCATAGGCGCCGATCAGCGTCGCCGCCATCGCCCCCAGGGTGAGGACGACCAGCGCCGTCGGCAGGCCGAACAGCTCGACGGGCATCACAGCACCTCCATCAGCGCCTGGCCGAGGCCGAAATACTCCGCCTTCGGCAGGAAGGCGGGCCGCAGCCCGGTCGAGCGGAACTCGCCGAGAATCCGGCCGCTGGCGTCCTCGCCCTTGAACTCGAAGCTGTAGAGTTCCTGGGTGGTGATGATGTCGCCTTCCATGCCGACCACCTCGACGATGTTGGTGATCCGGCGCTTGCCGTCGCGCATGCGGCTGATCTGCACGATCAGGTCGACCGCCGAGGCCATCTGGGTCCGGATCGCCTTCTGCGGCAGGTTCATGCCGGCCATGCCGACCATGTTCTCCATACGGATCAGCGTGTCGCGCGGCCGGTTGGCGTGGAGCGTGCACATCGAGCCTTCATGGCCCGTGTTCATCGCCTGAAGCATGTCGATCGCCTCGGCGCCGCGCACCTCGCCCAGGATGATCCGGTCGGGGCGCATGCGCAGGGAGTTCTTGACCAGGTCGCGCATGGTGACCTCGCCATGCCCCTCCAGGTTCGGCGGGCGCGTCTCCAGGCGAACCACATGGGGCTGCTGCAGCTGCAGCTCGGCCGCATCCTCGACCGTGACGATGCGCTCGCCGTGGTCGATCAGCTGGCTCAGCGCGTTGAGCAGCGTCGTCTTGCCCGAACCGGTGCCGCCCGAGATCACGATGTTGAGCCGCGAGCGGGCGGCGATCTTCAAGAGCCGCGCCATCTGGGGCGACAGGTTGCCCTGTTGGGCCATGTGATCGAGGGTGATCCGCTTCTTGGAGAATTTGCGGATCGAGATGGTGCAGCCGTCGATCGCCAGCGGCTGGGCGATGACGTTGACGCGGCTGCCGTCCGCCAGGCGCGCGTCACAGATCGGGCTCGACTCGTCGACCCGCCGGCCGACCCGGGTGACGATCCGGGTCGCGATGTTCATCACGTGCGTATCGTCCTGGAAGACGATGTCGGTGAGTTCCAGCTTGCCGCCCCGCTCGATGTAGACTTGGTTCGGGCCGTTGACCATGATGTCGGTCACCGCCTCGTCCTCGAGCAGCGGCTCCAGCGGACCCAGGCCGACCATGTCGTCCACCAGCTGGCCCACGAGCCTGCCGTGCTCGACCTTGTTCATCTGGATGCCGATCTCGGCCCGGATCTCGGCGACCACGCCGGAGAGCTCGCGCTCCAGCGTTTCGGGATCGAGCTTCGACGCGGCGACGACGTCGATGCGCTCCATCACCAGCGGCCGGATCCGGCGCTTGGCCTCCTCGATCGTCAGGTCGCGGCGCTGCGGGCCCGGCCGCTCCGGCGTCGGTTCGACCTTCAACAGGGTATCGGCATCGGTGGCCGTTCGCTGCACCGGCTCCGCCGGCGGTGCCTCCGGTTCGGCCGCGGGCGGCTCGGGCGGCGGCACCTCGCCTGGCGGACAGGGCGCCGCGGCCTTCGCCGGCGCAACGGCCCGCGGAGCCGGCGGCGTCGCCTCCTCGCCCGGATCGGCGGTCATCAGGTCGTTGATCAGCACCGTGACCAGGTGCCGCTGCTCGAACAGATCGGGCGCCTCGGGATGGGCGTCCAGCATCTCCATCACGATGTCGCCGATCCGGAAGGCGATGTCCTTGCGCGGCAGGCGCTGCGCCTCGCCGGGCGGTAGCTTCTCGCGAACCGTCGGCCAGAGCTGCTCCCGGAACGCCGTCAGCCGCGGGCTCGCGGCGACGATCGCCATGGCGTCGCCCCGATCCTCCCGGCCCCCTTCGCGCCCGGCCGGTCCCGCCGGCCCGACAGCGGGCCGGACCGCGCCGCTGCGCCCGGTGCGCAGGAGCCGTAGATTGCCGCCGAAGTCGCGCGGTGCCATGGCCTGCTATCCCTTCTTTGCGGCCTTTTTCTTCGCCTTGTCGGTCCCGCCGAGGAGCCGGGCCAGGAGCCCGGGCCGATCCTCCGGCGGCTCGACGATCTGCTGGACCAGCGCGCGCAGCGCCTCGGCGGTCTTCCCCTTGGCGGACCCCGCCGCGAGAGGCTTGCCGTTCAGCATCTGCTTGCCGGCCTTCGGGTCTTCGCCCAGCAGGCAGTCGATCTTGGCATCCAGGCTCTTCTCGAATTCGGCGCGGCTCAGTTCGACGCCCTTGGCGTGACCGACGCGGTTGGCCACGACCTTGAGCGGAACCTGCGGGGCCAGCCGCTCCAGGGCCGTGCGCAGCCGCATCGCGTCGCGCAGGCCCGACAGCGACAGGTCGGTCACCAGGAGGATCGCCTTCGCCGAGCCCAGAAGCTCGCCGGCTGCGCCGATCATGTGGCGCGGGATGTCGCAGACCAGGATCTCCGCGATGTCAGCCACCTCGTCGGTGAGCCGCTTGAACGCCTCCGGCTTGAACTCGATCAACTCGTCCAGCGGCTCCTCGCCGCCCAGCACCGACAGCTTGTCGGAATAGGCGACCATGGCGCTGGCGATGAACAGGCTGTCGATCCGGTCGGGATGCTCCAGCGCGTTGCGCATGCCGCTGCCCGGCTCCAGGTCCAGGCTGAGCGCCGCGGTGCCGAACTGAAGATCCAGGTCGATGAGTGCCGTGTTGCGGCCGAACCCGTCGCTCAGCAGCCAAGCGGTGCCGATCGCCACGCTGGTCGAGCCAACTCCGCCGCGGGCGCCGACGACGCAGATCACTTCGCCGCGGCGCTCCGGCTCGGAGTGCTTGCTCTCGCCGCTGTGGGCGGTGAGGATCGCGCGACGCAGGTCCTGGGGCTCGAGCGGTTTGACCAGATAGTCGGCCGCTCCGACCGTCACCAACTGCCGGTAGAGGCCGATGTCGTTGGCCGCGCCGATCGCGATCACGGCGCAGCCCGGCCCGCTGATCGCCGACAGCTCGGCGATCTCGTCGACCGGCTGGGCGGAGCCGCTGATGTCGACGATCACCACGGTCGGCATCGCGCCCTGATCGAGCGCGCGCCCCGCCCCGGCCGGGCCGCCCTCGTAGATGTCGGCCCCACGGCGGCCGCCCGGCACGATCCGGCCGATCTGCTCGATCGTCTCGGCATCGGAGGCGAATGCCAGGATCGGCGCCTCGCCGACCGGCTCCGTCCCCTCAAGTTTCATCGCTGCGGTCATTGCTCGCTCGCCTTCTCGATGCGGAGTTCGCGGACCTGGTCGGCGCGGTAGCGTCCGATCGCACGAACCGCCGTGGAGGCCGGGGCCGGCCCCAGGTCGCGGCCCTCGATCAGGTCGCGCTGATCGACCACCATCCGCGCCAGGTTGAGGTCGTTGGCGCAGCGCTGGGGCAGCAGGATCACGTCGTTCGGCGTGCCGATCACGCCCTCGCGGGTACAGGAGGTCGGCATGTACGTGGTTCGCTCCAGCGTCACCCGGATCCGGTCTCCGACCGGCCCGTCATGGTCGAAGCGAATGTCCGGATAGCCGTAGGCGGCCAGTTCCTGCGCGATCAGCTGGCGCCGTTCGGCCGACAGCAGTCCGGCGCCCGAGACCACGACCGTGTCGCCCGGCTCGACCCCGAAGGCGTTGACGAAGCCTGCGAGTTCCACCGACTCCCCGGCCCGCAGCGCAACCGTCTGTGGGGCGAAGCGCACGTCGTGGCTGACCGAGAACGGCTCCGCCTCGAACGGCACGGCCGGCAGCGTGGTCTGGGTCGACGGGCGGGCGACGCAGCCGGCCAGGGCCAGGGCCGCGACCGCGGCGATCGCCGCCGTGCGCATCGCGCGGCCGCGTTCCGCCCTTCCGATCCGATGGGCCATGGGATCCCTCCTCACTTCAGGATGAAGCCGCCGGTCGCCCCGGGGCTGCGCGCCGGGCCCTCGGCGAAGGCGGTGATCGCGCCCGGCGGGCCGCGGCGGTCGCTGATCCGGTCGGTCGGCAATGACAGTTGCTCGGAACTCGGCTGGACCAGATAGGGTGTGACGATGATCACCAGCTCGCTCTCCTGGCGCTGGAAGCTGCGCGAGTTGAACAGCGGGCCGATCACCGGCAGGTCGTTCATCCCCGGAACGCCGTCGTCGCCCTGGGCAACGTTGCTCTGGAACAACCCGCCGATGGCGAAGCTCTGGCCGCTCGCCATCTCCACCGTGGTCTCGGCGCGTCGGGTCGTCAGCGCGGGGATCGTGATGTTGTTGAGCTGGATCGCCCCGTTGGTGGACAGCTGGCTGACCTCCGGCCGGACGCGCAGCGAGATGCGGTTGGCGTTCAGCACCGTCGGGACGAAGGACAACGAGACGCCGAATTCCTTGAACTCGATCGTCAGGGTGTCGTCCTCCTGCGCGACCGGTACCGGGAACTCGCCGCCGGCCAGGAAGCTGGCGCTCTCGCCCGACAGCGCGGTCAGGTTCGGCTCGGCCAGGATCGAGACCAGCCCTTCCTCCTCCAGCGCATCGAGCAGCGTGTCGACCGAGGCGGCACCGTCGGTCCAGTTGCCCGAGAGCAGCGATCCGGCACCGGCCGAGACGAAGTTGCCGCCGGCAGCGAGCGGGTTGTTGTTGGTCAGCGCCGCGAAGGTGAAGTTGCCGGCCGTGGCGTTCAGGACCTGCCAGTTGATGCCGAGCTGGGTCACCAGGGTGCGCTGAACCTCGGCGATCCGAACCCGCAGGTTGACCTGCTGGGCCTCCGCGACCTCCATCCGGTTGACGATGGAGCCGGGGTCGGGCACCGACGCCGCAACCGCCTCCACCGTGTCGGCGGCCTCGGCGGCGGTCGGCGCGGTGCCGGTCAGGACCACTCCGGACCCGGACGGCGTCGCCCGCGCGCCCTCGCCCGCCTGGGCCATGTCAGGGCCGACCGACAGCCGCACGCTGGCCACCATCTCGCCGTCCGGGCCGACCGCGAACAGGTTGGTGACGCCGGCGGCCTTGCCGAAGACGTAGATCAGCTCCGGCGACATGGGCTCCACGTCGGCGATGGCGGGATCCGCGATGAAGACAGAGTCCGCCGGGGCGTCGAGCCGGACCAGCCGGCCCTGGCTGATCTCCAGCGAGAGCGGCGTCGCCCCGCGGCCGATCACCTCCGCCGCATGGGCCGGCGGCCCGGCGGTCGCGGCGGTCCCGGCCGCGGCGGCCAGGATCAGGGCGCGAAACAGACTGCGCATGGGTCCGGACTCCTCAGTTCGCGCCGGTGCGGTAGCTGCTGCCGCGGAAGACCATGATGTCCTCCTCGTCCTCGAAACCGCTCATCGCCACCGGAGCCGGCGCCGGCTCGTCGGCCTCGGCGGGCGGCGGTGCCGGCTGGGCGAAGGCTGCGCCGGCGAGCAGCATCGAGACGTCGCTGTCGAGTGTGAAGGTCTGCTCCGGCCCCCGGGCGAACGGCCCCGGGCCCGCGGGCTTGGCGAGCGCGGTCTTGGGCGGGGTGCCGGCAACGGCCTCCGCCGCGGCGCCGTCGCCCGTCTCGTCGCCGGTCTCGGCCTCCGCGACCAGCTCATCCTCGGGCTCGGCCAGGCTGCGCAGGCTCAGCGAGAGGCTGCCGAGCTCCAGCACAACGTTGATCCGCTCGGCCTGTTCGGCGGTGACCTCGAGCGTCACGGTGTCGGCGACCTTGAGTTCGGTGCCGTCCTCCTCGAGCCGCTGGTCGATCGCCAGGACGCGGATGTCCTGCAGCACGGTTTCGCTGGCCCGGAGCGCGCGCGGGCCGATGCCGCCGGTCTCCGGCCGCACCGTGTGGGTCAGGATCACGTCGACCCGGTCGCCGGGAAAGACCAGGCCGGCGATGCCTGTGGTCTCGTTGACCGGCACCGAGACGGCGCGCATCCCCGGGCTCAGCACGGCGGCCAGGAAGCCGCGGTCGCCCGGCAGCACGATGCGGGTATCGGTGATCGGCTCCCCCTCGCCCAGCGAGGCGCGGGCGACCGCGCCGCTCAGGTCGGAGATCTCGCGTTCGCCGCGCTCGATATAGGATGCAGCCAGCGTTTCGTCGGGCCAGGCCTGCCAGCGCAGGTCCCTCTCCCGGACGAACTGCCCGGCGCTCATCGCCCGGTCGGCGACCAGCACGTAGCGGAGCGGCGCCTCCTCGGCGGGGGCACCGGCGACAGGCACGGACTGCTGGGACTCCAGCCACTGGCGGCCGAAATGGAAGGTGCCGAACCCGATGCCGCCGGCCAGGATCAGGAGAATGAGGACACGGGCTTGCATGGCAGTCTCCTCCGGGAAAACTCAGATGCCGGCCAGCCGCAGCGCGACCCAGAGGCCGCCCGCCGCGATCGGCACGCCATAAGGCAGTTCGGCCGTCTCTCGCGCGGCATGGACCGACGCAGGAACGAACGGGACCATCACCAGCTTGCGGTTGATGGCGCGCCAGAGCAGGGCGGTGAGCGCGACCAGCCCGCCGACCAGGGCGGTGACGATCAGGAAATCGGCTACCAGGGCGGGCCCGGCCCAGAGTGCGACCGCCGCCGCCAGCTTGGCGTCGCCTCCGCCGAAGACGCGAAGGACGAATAATAGAAACCCGACCAGCAGCGCGGCCGCCGCAATCGCGATCGACCAACCGGCCGCAGCGGCGCTGGGCCATGCAACGACCAGCGCGGCCGGCCAGAGGCAGACGATGCTCATCGGAATTCGATTGGGGATCGTCATCGCGCGAACGTCGCCGATCGCCGCCCAAACCAAGAGGCCGGCAAAGGCGAGGTAGACGACGTTGACCAACAGCTCGGTCGGCATCGGAAGCGATCCCGTCGGCTATGGATGACGATCGGACCCGGTTGATCCGGCGCCGGCAATGGATTGGGGGCGGGGCCGGAGGCGGACCATGCCGCCCCCGGCCCTGCAGCGGATGGTCGTGGCCGATCAGCCGCCGCCGCCTGCGGCGCCCGCAGCCTCGGTGGTGAGGCGGGTACCGACGTTGGTGAACAGCGTGCTCAGGCCGCCGCTCAGCGTGGTGATGGCAGCAATGATCGCAACGGCGATCAGCGCGATCAGCAGGCCGTATTCGATGGCGGTCGCACCGGACTCGTCCTTCAGGTAACTCTTGAACAGGGTGATCATGACTGCTCCTCCGTACTGGGTGACATGCGCTTCTCGGGAATGGCCGGGCGGTCTGCCGGTTGCGCATGCAGAGCGAAGGATCAGGCGAGAAGATGAACAAATTAATAACGCGAATTCAAGAACGCCCTCAAAGCCGGAAGATCATGGTTAAACACACATTAATCTTCAGCAGCACTAAACATTCAATGCATCAAGAACAATCCCTTATTCTCCGACCTTGAAGCCAAAACGGCCGATTATTGCAAGAAAATTGCATTGCTCTTTGGAGGAAATTTGCGCTCAAATCACCCGTAAATTCCACCGAATTTTGGAGCAAATTCTAAGGTAAAAAGGCCTGGAAATGAAGGCAAACAGCCAATGATAAATATCGCAAATACCAAACGCCGGTTAATCAAACATAAACAATGCCCGCGTATCTTTCCCGCCTACCCGACACAATTGAATGGCAGGATCGGGATGAAGATGCAGCAGTTTCGGAAGGCGGCGCGGGCGGCGCGCCGCCTGATGCGAGACCGCCGGGGCGCCACCGGCGTGATCATCGCCTTCTCGATCATTCCGATGATCGGCGCGATCGGGCTGGGCGTCGACAGCGCCCGCGGCTACTACGTCAAGTATCGTCTGACGGAAGCGCTCGACGCCTCGACGCTGGCCGCCGCCCAGAAGGTCGACGTCGACGAGCAGCGGGCGGAGTTCGACATGTTTTTCGCCGCGAACTTCCGATCACTCGGCCCCGCCACCACCGTTGAGACCCCCGATCTCCTCTACAACCCCGCGACCCGCATGCTGACAGCCTCGGTCTCGGCGACCGTGCCGACCACGTTCATGCGCGTCCTCGGAAAGGACAGCATGACGGTCCAGGCGCGGACCGTCGTCCGCAGCGAGAGCAAGGGAATGGAACTCGTCCTGGTGATGGACAACACCGGGTCAATGCGTTCGGGCGGCAAGATCGACGCGATGAAGGCCGCGGCCCTGGACCTGATCAACATCCTCTATGGCGAGGACGAGGAACTCGAGAATTTCTGGGTCTCGCTGGTGCCCTATACCGCGACGGTCAACATCGGCCGCGACCACCTCGACTGGCTGCGGCTCGATTTCGACGAGACGACGCGGTACCCGACCGGATCCACGGTCTGGAAGGGCTGCGTCGAGGCGCGCTGGGACACCGGGCGCGACATGACCGACGACCCGCCGGCGATCGAGCGCTGGAACGAGTACTACTACGAAGATACGGCCCACGACGGCGACAACAACTGGATCCGCGAGGACGGCAGCCTCGACATCGACGAGAGCAACGGCGCCCAGAACAACGGAACCGGACCGAATCTCGGCTGCGGTCCGGCGATCACGCCGCTGACCGCGGAGCGCTCGGTGATCCTGGACCGGATCAACGAGATGCTGCCCTGGCACCGCGGCGGGACTATGGGAAATCTCGGCCTGGTCTGGGGCTGGCGGGCGATCTCGCCGCGCTGGCGCGGCGAATGGGACGGGATCGCCGAAACCTACCTTCCGCTCGACTACGGCACCGACGACTCGCGGATCTTCAGCCAGAAGGTCGTGGTGATGCTGACCGACGGCGTCAACCAGTACTACGACCACGTAGGCGGCTATGGCCGCACCGACGGTGACGGGGATTCCGACCCCTTCGGGTCGGACTATTCCGCCTACGACCGGGTCGACGCGGGCCGACTGGGGACGACCGACGTGGGAGATGCCGTCGACGAGGTCGACGACCGGATGGAAGCCACCTGCACCGCGATGAAGGACGAGGGCATCATCCTCTATACGATCACCTTCCAGGTGAACAACACCTCGACGCAAGACCTTTTCCGGCGCTGCGCCACCTCGCCCTCGCACTACTTCAATTCGCCCAGCAACGCGGAGTTGGCCCGCGTCTTCAGGGTTATCGCCGCGGAACTCAGCAATCTTCGGCTCGCCGAGTGAGGCTGGCCTACCGTCCACCGCGAGTGATAACCAGCCGAATTGATGGAAATTGGAACAAGAGTTTCCCAACGAGCAGGAACGACGAACAAAAAGAGAAGCCCCTAAACCAATCGTTAACGACTGCGCGCGACCCTGGCAGAAACCGCAAGGAGGCCCCCATGTCGACCGCTGACATGCTTGGACAGTTCTGGACCGACGAGAGCGGTGCGACCGCCATCGAATACGGGGTCCTGATCGCTTTCCTGGTCTTGGCGATCATTGCCGGGGTTACGGCGGTCGGAAGCGGCCTCGACGCGATGTTTCGCAATCAGCAGGTCAACGACACGCTGACCAACGCGTCCACAGGCGGCTGACCCGCGGGCTATCGCCGGTCCGCGCCGGGTGGCTCGCCGGCCGGGCGGTGCGGTTCATCTCCCCCCGACGAGCCGTCCGCCGCATCATCATCGTCCAACAGGATGCGGTTTGCCGCCCCTTCCAGATCATCGTACTGTCCCGACCTCAGCGACCACAGGAAGGCGGCAAGGCCTGCGAGGCCCAGCGCCAGGGCGATCGGGATCAACCAGATGATGACGCTCACGGGGCACCCGCCGCGCGGACGGCCCTTCGGCTGTCCAGGGTGCCGGTGCTCGCGACCCGCCCGGCGGCGGCGGCCGTCGCGGGCGCGCCCGACGGGATTTCGATCCCGACCGGTCGCCGGCGGGCGAGGCGCAGGGCATTGCCGACCACCACGATCGACGAACTCGACATCGCCACGGCGGCGATCAGCGGCGTGACGAAGCCGGCCATCGCCAGCGGCACGGTGAAGACGTTGTAGCCGAAGGCCAGCACGAAGTTTTGGCGGACCAGCCGGTCCGCCCGCCGCGCCACCTCGAGGATCTCGACCACCGGCGCCAGCGCGTCGCCCTGGAACACCGCGTCGGCCGCGGTCTGGCTGATGTCCGCCGCCGTGGAGGGCGACAGGGAGACCGCCGCCGCAGCCAGGGCCGGCGCGTCGTTGAGGCCGTCCCCGACCATCAGCACGGTTCGCCCTTCGGCGGCCAGCGCCTCCAGCCGGGCGACCTTGTCCTGCGGAGGGGTCGCGGCCTGCCAGCGCTCGATCCCGACCGCCCGCGCCACCGCCTCGACCGCCGCCGGCCGGTCGCCGGAAAGCAGTTCGACCGCCAGTCCGCGCGCCTTCAGCGCCGCCACCACGGCGACCGCATCCGGACGCGGGGCGTCGAGGAAGGAAAACCGCACCGGCGCCGCGCCCGGGCGTGCCAGCCAGAGCTCCGGTCCGGCGGCCGAGGCCGCCCGCGCCGCCTCGGCGGGGTCCACCCCGCAGAAGGCGGCGCTGCCCAGGCGGATCTCGCCGCCGGCGGCCGCCTTCACCAGGCCCGCGCCCGCCACTTCGCGCACCCCGTCGGCCGGGGCGACGCCCGGCACGGCCCGGGCCAGCGCGCGCGCCAGGGGGTGCCGGCTGGTGCCGGCCAGCGCCGCCGCGGCCTCCAGGGCCGCGCGATCGTGGCCGTCCAGTCCGACCGGCGTCGGCCGGCCCCGGGTTAGCGTGCCGGTCTTGTCGAACACCACCGTGTCGACCGCGGTCAGCCGCTCCAGCGCCGTGCCGCTCTTCAGCAGCACGCCGCGGCGCATCAGCCGGCCGCTGGCGATCACCTGGACCGCCGGCACCGCGAGGCCGAGGGCGCAGGGGCAGGTGATGATCAGCACCGCCACGGCATAGAGCAGCGCCGGCTGCCAGGAGAGGCCACCGACCAGCGTCCAGCCGAGGAAGGTCACCAGCGCCAGGGCATGCACCACCGGCGCATAGGCGCGGGCGATGCGGTCGGCCAGCCCGACATACTTCGCCTTCTTCTGCTCGGCCGCTTCCATCAGCCGGACGATTTCGCCCAGGAGGGTGTCCTGGCCCACCGCGGCGACGGCCAGCTTCAGCGGCGCCGACTGGTTGATCGATCCGGCGAAGACCCTGTCACCGGCCTTGACCGACACAGGCACGCTCTCCCCGGTGATCAGCCCCTGGTCCACGTCGGAGGCGCCGTCGGCGACGATGCCGTCGACGCCCACGCGCTCCCCGGCGGCGACCAGCACGGTCATGCCCGGGGCCACCCGCTCCGCCGGCAGGGGCTTGCGCGTCCCGTCGGGCAGCAGCACCGTCACCGCTCCGGCGCCCAGGGCCAGCAGCCGCTCCGCCGCCGAACGGGCCCGGCCGCGTGCCTGGCGGTCCAGGTATCGCCCGATCAGCAGGAAGAACAGCAGCGTCACCGCGCTGTCGAAATAGGCATGCTCGCCGCCACGGATGGTCTCGGCAAGGCTCATGCCGGCGGCCAGGATGACGCCCAGCGAGATCGGAACGTCCATGTTGGTGCGCCGAGCCTTCAGCGCCGACAGCGCGCTCGCGAAGAACGGCCGGCCGGCATAGACGATCGCCGGCAGCGCGATCAGGGCGGAGAACCAGTGCAGCAGGTCGCGCGTCGCGCCGGCCATGCCCTGGAAGTGCCCCGCCCAGACCGAGACCGAGAGCAGCATCACGTTGCCGGCCGCGAACCCCGCCACCGCCATTGCGCGCAGCAGCGCCTTGTCCTCCTCCCGGTCGGCGGAGGCTAGACGCGCCGGGTCGTACGGCACCACGCGGTAGCCCATCGCCTCGATCCTGGCGGCGAAGTCGCCGGCGCGCGCCGGGTCGCCGGACCAGCGGATCACCAGCCGGCGGGTGGTCAGGTTCAGGCGGCTGTGGACCACGTCCGGAAAGCGCGCTAGGGCCTTCTCGATCCGGGCGATGCAGGCGCCGCAATGAACGCCCTCGACCATCAGGTGAAGGCTATGGAGCCCGTCGGCGCCGTCCTGGACCCAGGGCCCGAAATCCGCCTCGGGCCGCTCGTCCGCCGCCGCCGCCCCGATGGCCGGACCATCCTCCGGAGCCGCGGCGACCGGCACGGCGGCCCGGGCGGCCGACGCGGTGGGGCAGCAGGGGGCGCCGGTGGCGAGATCCCCGGCGCCGGCAGCGATGGCATCGGTGAGGCGGCCCATGGCCCCTTCCCTCCTCGGGCTCGGATCGGACGGCGCGGAGACGGACGGCGCGGGGCGCCAGCCCTAGCGGATCGACACCCGGTCGGTCAGCCGCCAGCTTCCCGACGGCGCCTCCGCGGTCAGGCGGACCTCCCACTGGCCCGAGAGCGGCAGGTCCGCCACGGCGGCATAGCCCCCCTCACCGTCCTTCCGCATCTCGACCGTGGTGTCGAAGCCCTGATGCGTCGGCCGGACGAACTTCGCCGTGACGACCGCGTCGTCGACCACGGTGTCGTGGGGCGTGCGCAGGGTCAGCGCGACCCGCACCCGCCGCTCGCCCATGTCGTCGAAGGCATAGTCGGCCTGCCAGCCGAGCGCGTCCTGAACGGCGCGGGCCTCGAGCTCCTCGTTGTAGTGGATGCCCCGGTCGTAGGCCCGGTCGGCGGCGAGGCCGGTCCAGGTGCTGAACGCGACCCACAGCATTGCAGAGTTGGCCAACAGCACGACGCCGAAGAAGCCGACGAAGGCCCAGGGCACCCAGCGCAGCCGGTTCGGATCGTAGTGGGCGGGCCCGGCCAGGCTGGGGCTTGCGGAATCGGGGCGGTCGCTGTCCATGGTTGTCATCGCTCGGGGCCTCGGAACACGGTGTCGTTGCGGGCGGTAGCGCCAGTCACGGTATTGGTGACGACGAACCGGATCTCGTTCACCGCGCCTGCCAGCGCGTCCGGCGCGGCGCTGACGAAGACGCGGTAGGTCGCCACCCGGTCCGGCGGGGCGGTCAGCAGCGCTGTCCGGTCCCCCTCGCCCTCGACCCCGGCCACGTCGATCACCGCGCCCGGCAGCCCCTCCAGCGCCAGGGCGTAGGTCGCTTCCTCGCGCTGCTTGTTCAGCAGCTTGACCTCGTAGCCGTTGCGGATCGACCCGTCGGACAGCTGGACAAACAGGGGGTTGCGGTCGTGCAGTACGTTCAGGTCGACGACGCTCCGCGTGCTCAATGCGGCCAGGGTGCCGATCGACAGGACCACCAGCAGGGCGACGTAGATCAGCGTCCTGGGTCGAAGGAAGTGGTAGATCGGCGCCTCGCCCTGCGCCTTGCGCCGCTGGTTGCTCTCGGAATCGAAGGTGATCAGCCGCGTCGGCCGGCCGATCCTCTCCATCACGCTGTCGCAGGCGTCCACGCACAGGCCGCAGCCGATGCACTCCAACTGAAACCCGTCGCGGATATCGATGCCGGTCGGGCAGACGGCGACGCACTGCTTGCAGTCGATGCAGTCGCCCCGGCCCTCCCAGCTCTCGCCCTTGCGATGCGCGCCGCGCGGCTCGCCCCGCCAGGTCTGGTAGCTGACGATCATCGAGTCTTCGTCGACCAGGGCCGCCTGAAACCGCGGCCACGGGCACATGTAGGTGCACACCTGCTCCCGCGCCCACCCGGCCAGAAGATAGGTGGTCGCCGTGAACAGCCCGACGAAGAAATAGACTGCCGCACCGGCCTGCCCGGTGAAGAACTCCGCGACCACCGTCGGCGCGTCGTTGAAGTACATCACCCAGGCGCCGCCGGTCAGCAGCGCGATGACCAGCCAGATCGCATGCTTGGTGACGCGCTTGCGGATCTTGGACGCCGACAGCGGCGCCTTGTCCAGCCGGATGCGCGCACTGCGGTCGCCCTCGATCAGCCGCTCGACCCACATGTAGAGGTCGGTCCAAACCGTCTGCGGGCAGGTAAAGCCGCACCAGACGCGGCCGAACAGGCTGGTCGCCAGGAACAGGGCGAAGGCCGCGATCATCAGCAGCAGCGTGAGGTAGTAGATTTCCTGCGGCCAGATCTCGATCCAGAAGAAATACGCGCGGCGCGCCGGCATGTCGATCAGCACCGCCTGGTCGGGCGCTCCCGGACCGCGGTCCCACCGGATCCACGGCACGACGTAGTAGACGCCCAGCAGCGCCGCCAGGATCGCCCACTTGATCCGCCGGATCGGGCCGTCGACCTGCTTGGGGTGGACCTTGACCCGGCCGACATACATCGGCTGGCGCTTCTGTTCCTGCCGGGACAAAACGTCTTCGGCGGTGACGCCCTCGGCGGCCTTGACCGTCCCCGACTGGAGATCCGGGCCGGAGGCGGTCGCCTCGCGCGGCGACATGCCGAGGGTGCCCTTCGCGGCCTCGACGGTCTCTTCGAGTTTGCTCTTGGGGGAGCTCGAGGTCATCGCTCGCTCACACCTGCCTGGGCGTCGGCGCCAGGCGTCAATCGGGGGAACACGGCGTGCGGCTGTGATAGGGCTCCGCCCCAGATTAAGCATTGCGCTAGATCAAGGGCGGGTGCGGCGGGTTGGCGCGGGGGACCGCGGGGACCCTGTCGGGGTACCCGCCCCCCACGCGACAGCGCGAGGAAGCACTGACCGGCGACGCGGGGGCGAGGCAAGAAAGGAAAACCGCCGGGGCGCGGGGGCGCTCCGGCGGTTCGATCGTAAAGGGGCGCCTGCCTACTGGCCGCCACCGAGATTGTGGACGTAGATCGCCAGCATCTTGATCGTGTTGTCGTCCAGGCGATCGGCGAAGGCCGGCATCACGCCGTGCTGCGGGTTCCAGATCTGGCTGTTCACCGAGGCATAGTCGCCGCCGTAGAGCCACACCTGGTCCGACAGGTTCGGCGCGCCGAGTTCGCTCATTCCCTCGCCGTTCTCGCCATGGCAGGCGGAGCACTGGCTGAGATAGAGTTCCTCGCCCTCCGGCGTCGCCTCGCCCTCCTCGGCACCCGACAGGGACAGGACATAGTGGGTGACCGCGTCCACGTCCTCCCGGCTCAGGATGCCCAGCTGCCCGAAGGCCGGCATCTCCGAATAGCGGGTCTGCGCCGGCTCGTGGCGGACGCCGTAGCTGATGGTGTGCTGGATCGCGTCCAGCGTGCCGCCCCACAGCCAGTCGTCGTCCGCCAGCACCGGGTAGCCGCCCGCCTGCCCCGCACCGCCGAGCGCATGGCACGGCGTGCAGTTGTCGGAAAAGGCCGCGCGACCGCCGGCGATGGCGAACTGAAGCAGGTCCGGATTGCCTTCGATCTCCTCCGCCGAGGCCTGCTCCAGGGCGGCACGGTAGTCGGCCTGGTAGAGGTCGGCCTCGGCCATCCGGAGGTCCAGCTTCTCGCGCTGGTTCGTGTCCAGAATTCCACCGAAATAGCCGGTGATGCCGGGGATCGACGGGTAGAGGAGCATGTACACCGCCGACCAGGCGATCGTCACGTAAAAGACGTAGAGCCACCACTTCGGCAGCGGGTTGTTCAGCTCCTTGATGCCGTCCCACTCGTGGCCGGTGGTCTCGGTCCCGGTCAGGGAGTCCTTTTCGATCTTGGTTGGCATGACCTCAGTTCTCCCCTTCGTCATCCTTGAGCGGGATACGCGCGTGCTCTTCCATCTCCTTCTTTCGCTTGGGCCAAAGCACCCAGGCGACGATGATCACGAAGAGGAGGAACAGCCAGACCACCCAGAAGGTGCGAAAGAATTGATAGATCCCATCGACTTCCATGACGGAGTCACTTTCCGCAGGTCACTGCAACAGGTCTTCGGTGGTGTACTGGTCGAAATCCACCATCCGGCCGAGGATCTGGAGATAGGCGATCAGCGCGTCCATCTCGGTGACCTGATCGGGATTGCCGTCGAAGTCGCCGACCGCCGCCTTCGGATAGCGGGCCAGCAGGGCCTGGTGATCGCCGTCGGGGTCGGCCTGGGCGATCATGTCGGCGCTGGCGAGGTCGATCATCTCGTCGGTATACGGCACCCGGACGGCCCGGTTGGCCCTGAGATGCGCCGGCGCGGCCTCGGCATCGACCGGCACGTCCAGGAGGAAGGCGTAGGGCGGCATGATCGATTCCGGCACGACTTGGCGAGGGTCGATCAGGTGGGCGACATGCCACTCGTCGGAATACTTGCCGCCGACCCGCGCCAGGTCGGGGCCGGTGCGTTTCGAGCCCCATTGGAAGGGGTGGTCGTACATGCTCTCCGCCGCGATCGAGTAGTGGCCGTAACGCTCGATCTCGTCCCGGAACGGCCGGATCATCTGGCTGTGGCAGGTATAGCAGCCCTCGCGCACATAGATGTTTCGGCCGGCGAGCTCGAGCGGGGTATAGGGCCGCACGCCCTCCACCTCCTCGACCGTGCTCTCGATCGTGAACAGGGGCACGATCTCGACGATGCCGCCGATCGACACGGTGATCAGGGTGAGCACCAGCATCAGCATGACGTTCTTTTCGATGCGGGCATGCCAGTTCATGGCAGGTCTCCTAGCGCGATGCCGGTCGGGTCATTCGGCGGGCTGGGCGGCGGGGCGGCCGGCCTGGGCGGGCCGGTACTCGGCCTCCTCCCGAACGTCGCCCCGGATCGTGCGCCACAGGTTGTAGACCATGATCAGCGCGCCGATCAGGAACAGGATCCCGCCGAGCGCCCGGATCACGTAGAAGGGATGCATCGCCTCGACCGTCTCGACGAACGAGTACTGCAGGAAGCCCAGGTCGTCGTAGGACCGCCACATCAGGCCCTGCATGATCCCGGAGATCCACATCGCGGTGATGTAGAAGACGATGCCGATCGTCGCGATCCAGAAGTGATAGCTGACCAGACGCAGCGAATAGAGCTGCGGGCGGCGCCACAGCATCGGCACCAGGGTGTAGATCGCGCCGAACGAGATGAACGCGACCCAGCCCAGCGCGCCGGAATGGACGTGGCCGATGGTCCAGTCGGTGTAGTGCGACAGGGCGTTGACCGGCCGCACGGACATCAACGGCCCCTCGAAGGTGGACATGCCGTAGAACGCGACCGACACCACCAGCATGCGCAGGACCGGGTCGGTGCGCAGTTTGTCCCAGGCGCCGGACAGGGTCATGATGCCGTTGATCATGCCGCCCCAGCTGGGCATCCACAGCATCACCGAGAACGTCATGCCCAGGGTCTGCGCCCAGTCCGGCAGCGCCGTGTAGTGCAGGTGGTGCGGCCCGGCCCAGATGTAGAGGAAGATCAGTGCCCAGAAGTGGATGATCGACAGGCGATAGCTGTAGACTGGCCGGTTCGCCCGCTTCGGCACGAAGTAGTACATCATGCCCAGGAAGCCGGCGGTCAGGAAGAAGCCGACGGCGTTGTGGCCATACCACCACTGGGTCAGTGCGTCCTGCACGCCGGCGAACAGGGAATAGCTCTTCACCCCGAAGAACGACACCGGCACCGCCAGGTTGTTGACGATGTGCAGCATCGCGATGGTGACGATGAACGCCAGGTAGAACCAGTTGGCGACATAGATGTGCGGCTCGCGCCGGCGCATGATCGTGCCGACGAAGACCACCAGGTACACGACCCAGACGATCGTCAGCCAGAGGTCGACGTACCACTCCGGCTCGGCGTACTCGCGCCCCTGGCTGACGCCCAGGACGTAGCCGGTCGCCGCCAGCACGATGAACAGCTGGTAGCCCCAGAACAGGAACATGCCGGCCTGCTCGCCACCGAACAGACGTGCCCGGCAGGTCCGCTGGACGACATAGAGCGACGTGGCGAACAGCGCGTTGCCGCCGAAGGCGAAGATCGCGGCCGAGGTATGAACCGGCCGCAGCCGGCCGAAGGTCTGCCAGGAAAACCGATTGAGCTCGGGCCAGGCGAGCTGCAGCGCGATGAAGACGCCGACCGTGAACGCGGTCACGCCCCAGAATACCGCCGCGAGGGTGAACCATCGCACGGACTTCTCTTCGTAAACGATCGGCCCGGCACGTTCGTGCTCGCCAGCCGCGGCTTCGCTTGCCACTGACATTATCGTCCCCTGTCTGCAGGGCAGGGATGCGGGGGAGAAGGGCACTCACGCGACGGTGGCGGGCCCGCATCCATGCGTCGACTCTCGCGGCGGATCATCTCCGCAAGTTGAGTGGGGGCATTGACGTAGGTCAAATCGGCGTGCGGCGGGGGGTGCGGCAGAAAGGACCTGCAAAGGCTTGATCTGCATCAACGCGTGGCGGCTGCCCCGTGCTAGCGTCCGGCGCGATACTGCTGGTGCGACGGCCGGCCGCATGCCGTTCCCCCTTTGGCATTCTGGGCGGGGGCGACGGTCGATCTGCGGGGCCGCCTGACGCAGCGGATGAGGACGGAGCCCCATGACCGACGTTTCGCATTCCGATTCCGGCCCGGCCGGCGCTGCGCCGGAGACGGTGTCGCTGCCGACGCAGCCGTCGATTCGCCGCCTCGACATGGAGGAGCCGTGGGCCTGGCTCGCCGCCGGATGGCGGGACCTGCGCGCGGCACCGTCCGCCAGCCTGCCCTACGGCCTGGTGTTCGCGGCGATCGGCATCCTGATGTCTGCGCTGATCGCGGTCTACCACGTCTTCTACGTGGCGCTGCCGGTCGCGGCCGGCTTCATGCTGGTCGGCCCGATCGCCGCGGTCGGCCTCTACGAGATCAGTCGCCGTCTTGCCGCGGGGAAGGAGCCGACGCTCGGGCATGCGCTGGCGGCGTTCCGGGCCAACCCCGGCCAGGTCGCCTTCTTCGGCGTGATCCTGCTGGTCATCAACCTGGCCTGGGTCCGACTCGCCTTCCTGATCTTCATGCTGTTCTTCAGCGGTCGTCCGCCGCGGCCGGAGCCGCTGGGCCTGATCGACGTGTTCTTCCAACCGTCCTCGATCGCGTTCCTGGCGACAGGAACGGCCGTCGGCGCGGTCCTGGCGGCGCTGACCTTCGCGATCAGCGCGGTGTCGATCCCGATGCTGCTCGACCGGCCGCAGACCAACGTGATCCAGGCCATGGTCACCAGCTTCGAGGCGGTGCGCCAGAACCCGAGGCCGATGTTCCTGTGGGCCTGGCTGATCGTGCTGTTCATCGGCGCCGGCATCGTCACCGGCTTCGTCGGCCTGATCATCACCCTGCCGCTGATCGGCCATGCCAGCTGGGCGGCCTACCGGGCCGTCGTGGTCTGGCCCGACGAGCAGGCTTCCTGACCCCGGCTGCGCAGCTCAGGCGGGCGCGGACCCCCTGGCCTGCCCGCCCTTCTCCCTACCGACGGCCTGTCGAAAGAGACGTGCAATGGAAAAGACCGGTTACTGGATCATGGGCGCCATCATGGTGGTGCTGGCCCTGATCGGCCTCTTCATGGCCGCCAAGGCGGAGGACGCCGTCTTCCAGTTCGGCGGTTGGATATTCTTCGCCTTCGGCGTCTCCTACGTCTTCGTCATGATCAACCGGCTGACCGGCCCGCAGGCGGACGAACCGGTGCATGAGGAGCATGGGGAGCATCAGCCCCAGCATTGACCGCGGCTCCCGTCGCCGCGGATCGGGCTGTCTTCAACAAGCCAGGGCATCGTGTCTGCGCCCCTTGGGGCGCAGGTTGCTCTAGGCGATCGGCCGGCAGCGCGTCTCCCGGATCATGAGGGCGGCGGTCAAGGCGACGACCGCCGCCAGCGGCAGGGGCCAGAGGGCCGCGTCGAACGCGGCTTTCCCGTAGACCCGGGTCCCTTGAACGGTCGTGCCGTCCCAGGCGCGGTCGAGCAGCCAGCCGACCAGCGGCTGGAATACCGCCCCGGAAGCCATCACCGCCATGTTCGCGACGCCCATCGCCGCCCCTGCGGCCCAGGGCGGGTTGACCTCGCGTACCACCGCGAAGGACAGCACCATCGTGCCGGCCGCCACGCCGTTGACCATGAGCAGCGGGACGACCGCGGCGAGCGGCAGACCTGGCAGGTAGAGCGCGGCGGTGAGCGAGGCGAGCGCCACTGCCGCGGCGGCGATGGACGGCAGCCGCCGCCGGCCCAGCCGGTCGCTCAGCCAGCCGCCGAGCGGCGCACCGACCGCCCAGCCGATCATCATCGCGGAGGCGACCAGCGCCGCCTCCGGCCGGTCGATGTCGAACCGCTGGATCAGGTAGGGGACGCCCCACAGAGCGCCGAAGGCCAGCATCGGCGCCGACATTGCGGCGCCGAACAGGGAGACGACATAGGTCTGGCGATTGGCCAGGGCGTGCCGAAGCCCGCTCAGAAGGCCGCGCCGGACGGCGCCGTCGGCGTCCGACGCCCGTTCCGCGCGGGCCGCCACCGGCCGGTCGCGCACCACCAGCCATACCAGGACCCCCAGCATGGCCGCCAGCACCGCCGCGCCCGCGAGGGTCCATCGCCAGCCGGCCGCATCGATCACGAGCGCCAGCGGCGCCTGACCGAAGATCGCCCCGCCCATGCCCATGGCGAGGGTCAGCCCGCTGATCATGGCGAAGCGGTTCGGCGGAAACCAGGCCGCCGCGACGGTCAGGGTCGCGACCCAGGCGAAGCCGGCGCCGGCGCCGATCAGCGCCCGGCCGACATAGGCCAGCGCCAGGGAATCGGCCGCCGCGAACAGGGCGCTCCCGACGGCGGCGATGGCGGCGGAGACCGCCAGCACCCGCCGCGGCCCGAATGCGTCGACCATCAGGCCGACCGGGATCTGCAGGCTGGCATAGGCATAGAAATAGAGCGACGACAGCGTCCCCGTGATCGCGGCGCCGACCGCGAAGTCGCGCATCAGCTCGTCCACCATCACCGAGGGCGCAACCCGCTGGAAGAAGCCGTAGCAGTAGAGCGATGCCGCGAGCGCCCAGACCGCCCAGGGCATCCACGGCGCGACGCGGGCCTCGCCGGCGGGAACGGCGCGGCCGGCGGCAAGGGCGCGATCGGCAGGCATGCAATGGTCCTTCACTACGGGCGAAACCGGGACGATAACGCGGCCGGGCACGGTTTGACATCCGGCCCGTGCGTCGGCGGCGCGACAGGAACCTTGTCCGGCCGCGGGAATCGGCACGGTCTGCGGCCTGAACCATGGCGCACCGCCGGACCATTCCTCGGCACCTGTCCCCTGTTGACGGTGCCCCTCGCCGGGCCGACCTGCTAGAAGGGTGGCCGTCGACGATCCACCCGACACGGGAGCCCGACCATGCCCTTGCCGACGCTGCGCACCACCGCTGCCGCCCTCGCCCTCGCCCTGGCCATCCTGCCGGCGCCCGGTGCGCATGCCCAGCAGACGGCCGAGGAGGACGTCCTTGCCGTTCCGAGCGGCGGCGACCCCTGTGAGGACAGGCTGCCGGCGGCGCAGGCGACCCTGGACGACTTCCTCGCCAGCATCGATTCGCGGCAGCTCAATCGCCTGTTCACGGCGCGCGACCGGGCGGTCGAGGCCTGCGCCAGCGGCAACAGCGATTTCGCCGAAAGCTTCGTCGAGGAGTTCGCCGGCCTGGTCGAGCTGGCCCTGTTGCGCCAGCGCGCCGCGGCGCGCGGCGAATTGACCCAGGCCGAGCTGATCGAGGCCCTGGACCATGCCGGGTTCGAGGGCATCAGCGTGGTCGAGGACAACCGCGAGGACGCCGGCACCCTGCTGATCCAGGCAACGGACGTGGAAGGCCGCGCGGTCGAGCTGGAGGTCGACGTTCGTACCGGCGAAGTCCTGCGCGAGACGCTCGCGACCGAGCCGGCGGCGCCCGGCGGCTGATAGGAGGGGTATGGAACTCTTCTACGTCCTTCTTGTCCTTCTGTTCGTCAGCCGCGCCTTCGGGGCGCTGGCACACGAGGCCGGCCAGCCGAGTCTGGTCGGCGAGTTGATCGCCGGGATCGCGCTCGGCCTGGTGCTGCACCTATGGGGGCCGAACGTTCTCGGCGACCTGGACCTGGTCGAGGACGAGACGTTCGGTGCACTGACCGATCTCGGCATCTTCTTCCTGATGCTGATGGCCGGGCTGGAGCTTCGGCCGGACGAGATGCGCAAGGCGTCGATCGGTGCCGTCGCGATCGCCGTGTTCGGCCTGCTGGTGCCGCTGGGGGCGGGCTTCGGCCTCGCCTGGTGGCTGTTGCCGGCCTCGGGGGCGAAGGTCGCCCAGGCCCTGTTCCTCGGGACGGCGCTGGCGATCACCGCGGTGCCGGTGGCGGCCCGCGTGCTGATGGATCTCGGACAGCTGGACAGCCCGGTCGGGCGGGCGATCATCTCCGCAGCGGTGGCCGACGACGTGCTCAGCCTGGTCCTGCTCGCCGTCCTGACCGGCCTGCTGGAAACCGGAGACCTGCCCGCCGTCATGGGGCTCGGGCTGCTGTTCGGGAAGATCGGACTGTTCTTCCTGATCGCCTGGCTGGTCGGCCGGTTCCTGGTTCCCTGGATCGGACGCGCGGTGCACCGGATCGGCGTCGACGAGGTCGAGTTTTCCACCGTACTGGTGATCGGCTTCTTCTATGCGTTCCTGGCGGAGCTGCTCGACCTGCACTTCATCGTCGGGGCCTTCTTCGCCGGGCTGTTCTTCCGCCGGCGGACGGTGACCGAGGAGGACTATAACGAGATCAAGAAGCGGGTGCAGGGGCTGACGGCCGGATTCCTGGCGCCGCTGTTCTTCGTGTCGATCGGCCTGAACGTCGCGCCCCAGGCGGTGGTCGAGGTGCCGTGGTTCGTGCTCGGGCTGACCGCGCTCGCCTTCGCCACCAAGCTGGCCGGGGCCGCCCTGCCCGCCCTGGCGAGCGGCTACGGCCGCGCCGACTCCCTCGCAATCGGGGTCGGGATGAGTGGCCGCGGGGCCGTCGAACTGATCATCGCGGACATCGCGCTGAAGGCGGGGCTGTTCTCCACGCCTTCCCCGCCGCCGCCGATCCTGGAGAACCTGTTTTCGGCGGTGGTGATCATGGCGATCGTGACCACCGTCGCGACGCCGATTCTGCTGCGGCCGATCTTCAGGCGGGGGAATGCGGGTGCGTGAGCATCCGCACGTCCCGCCTGCGTGGACATGAGAGGACAATCGTCCAAAGTCGTTCACCATCCAGCCACAACGGCAACGCCCGTTGCCTTTCGCCGCCCGGCGGTGATAGCCAGGGACGCCGCCTCCCCCACCCCCCGGGACCGCCCGATGCCCGCCCTCGCCGCCCTTGCCCCGATCGCCGTCATCCTCGTGCTGATGGTCTGGCGCCGCTGGCCGGCGGCGGCCGCCGGGCCGGTCGGTCTGGCGCTGGCGGCGGCGATTGCGGTGGCGCTGTTCGGCTTCGGCGGCGAGGGCGACGGCGGCGGCGGCCCGTCCCTTCCGCGGGCGGCTCTGGGCACCGGGGCGGAGGCTGCCTTCGTCGCCCTGACCATTCTCTGGATCATCTTTCCGGCGCTGTGCCTCTACGAGATCCAGGCCCGGCACGGCGCCTTTGACGTGCTGCGCGCGGCGCTGGTCCGACTGTCCCCCGATCCCCGGATCGCCGCGCTGCTGATCGGCTGGTTCTTCGCCCTGTTCGTCGAAGGCGCGGCCGGATTCGGGACGCCGGTCGCGCTGGCCGCGCCGATGCTGGTGACGCTGGGCTTCGCCCCGGTCCAGGCCGTGACCCTGGTGCTGATCGGTCATGCGGCCGGGGTGTCGTTCGGAGCGGTCGGCACGCCGGTGCTGCCGCAGATCGCCGCCACCGGTCTCAGTGGGTTCGAGATCGCCCGTGCGACCGGCCTGCTGCACGGTCTCCTGGGGTGGATCCTGCTGGTCTTCGCGTTCCGGGTCGCGGCGGCGGGTACCGACCCGGCGCGGCATGGTGGCCGCGGCTGGCTCTGGGCAGGGCTGGCGGCCCTCTGCTTCCTGGTTCCGTTCCTGGGGCTGAGCGCCGTCGCCGGCCCGGAGCTGCCGACCCTGGCGGGTGCGCTGGTCGGCCTGGTGCTGTTCGTCGGCGCCCTGCACCTGGCGGACCGCGACCGCGGCGCGGCGCCTCGGCCGGCGGAGGACGTGCCAGCCGCGCCAGGGCTGGCGCGGCTGGGCCGGGCGCTGCTTCCCTATGGCGTCCTTCTGGCGCTGATCCTGGCGACCCGCCTGATCCCGGACCTGCGCGAGGCCCTTCGCGGGGTCGAGGTCGACTGGAGCCTGTTCGGCGCGTTCGAGGGGGCGGTGCAGCCGCTCTATCACCCCGGCACGATGCTGTTCCTGGGCTTCGTCGCCGGGGGGCTGATCCAGGGGCGCTCGACGGCCGACCTGGCGGACGCCGCGGTGGCGGCGCTGAAGCGGCTGCCGATGGTGGCGCTGGCGCTGGTGGCAATGCTGGGGCTCGCGCGGCTGATGGTCCATGCCGGGATGATCGACGCGCTGGCGGAAGCCGCCGCCGGCCTGTTCGGCCCGGCCTGGCCGCTGGTGGCGCCCTGGGTCGGCACGCTGGGGACGTTCGTCACCGGCTCGGCAACGGCGTCCAACATCCTGTTCACCGACTTCCAGCAGGCGACGGCGCAGGCGCTGGGCCTGCCGGTGCTGCTGCTGGTCGCGGCGCAGGGCTTCGGCGCTGCGGTCGGCAACATCGTCTGCCCGCACAACATCATCGCCGGCGGCGCCACGGTCGGCCTGGCGGGACGCGAGGGCGACGTGCTGCGCCGCACCGGCCCCGCCTGCGCCGCCTATGCGATCGCGGGCGGCCTGCTGGTCATGGCGCTGGCGGTCTGGGCCTGACCCGGGGTCAAACCTTCACGAACTCCGTCCGGTGCACGCCGAGCGCCTTGGCCAGCGCCTTCAGGCGGGATCGCACGGCGTCGCTGTCGGGCGCGCTTTCGGTCGAGGAGACCTCCAGCGCCACGCGGTCGGTGCCCACCGTCAGCCGCGCCGAATCGAGGATATCCGGCACGCTGCCGGAGAACCGGTAGCCCAGTTGCAGGGCCCGGCCAAGAATCTGGGCGCGGCGGACCAGCGCCTCGCTGGCGATCGCGAGCGCCGGCGTGATCTCCGGGTCGTCGGGCTTGCCGCCATAGCGGGCGTGGATCGTCGCCGCCAGGAAGGTCCGCTCGTCATGGTCAAGGCCGACGAACGGGAACTGCAGCAGCCGGTGAAAGCACTGCGGCGCCTTCACGTCGGCATGGTCGGCCCAGCCGATGTCGCTGAGCGCGCAGGCCGCCAGCCGGAGCCGCCGCTCCGCCGGCCCCTCGCCGGGGAAGAGGCCGTCCGTCCAGCGCACCAGCGCCGGCAACAGGGGCGACACCCGGCAGCGCGGCACGCCGAATGCCTGGGCGCCCTCGACCAGCGGGTCGAGATTGCGCTCTGCCGCGGACAACTGGGCATAGAGCCACCCCTCGCGCAGCCCGAAGGCGGAGAATACGACCCGCTCCGGCTTCAGCGCCCTGAGGACCCGGTCCATGACCAGCGCCGCCGCCGGCAGGGTGGCGACCCGGCGCGCCGGCGCGCCGGGCAGCTTGGCAACCTCCTCGGGCGGCAGCCGCCAGATCCGCTTGGCGAGCTGGCGCAGGTCCTTGGCGTCGACTGAATAGCCGTGTGCCACCTGCACCGGCCATCGCGCCTCCGCCATGTGCACCCGGGCGAGCGCGCGCCAGCCGCCGCCGACGGTGTAGAAGACCGAGCCGGCGAGCGGCGGCGGCAGGCGGCCCTTGAGGTGCCGATCGACCGTCCGCCGGGCAGTCTCGCCCTCGGCCTCCAGCATCGCCGACACCGGCAGCGCGCCCAGCGGCAGGCTGACCGAGCGATTGCCGACCCGGTCGTCAAGCGCTTCGGCGATCTCCAGGCTGCCGCCGCCGATGTCGCCGACCAGTCCGGTCGGCCGATAGAAGCCGGAGACGACACCCAGCGTGGCGTAGTACGCCTCCTGCGCGCCGGTCAGCAGGGTGACCTCCAGCCCGGTCATCCGCCGGATGGCGTCCGTTATCTCGTCGCCGTTGGCGGCCCGGCGCACCGCCTCGGTCGCCAGGATGTCGATCCGGTCGACCTCCATCGCATGGGCGATCTCGACATAGCGGTGCACCGCCGTGAGCGCCCGCTCGACGGCCTCCGGGTCGAGCCGGCCGGTCTCGCCGAGGCCTCGGCCGAGGCCGCACAGGCTCTTCTCGTTGAACCGGGGAAACGGGGCGCGCGACAGCTCGTTGTAGATCACCAGCCGCACCGAGTTCGATCCGATGTCGATCACGGCATGCGGCCGGTGGCCGGTCAGCCGGACCCGGTCGGGCTCGATCTCCAGCGGCCGCAGCGGTGTGCCGTCGGTCAGCGGCGGCGGGTCGTGCAGCGCGGTCGCGCGCGGGTCGTCGGCCATCAGCGGTCTCCGGGGGAAGGATCGGCCGGTCGCAGCGCCGACGCTAGCGTGCCGACGGCGGGGAGTCGATACGGACGCGCCCGCCCAAGACCCGGGAGCAGGGCCCAGGTCCATTCGGGCAGCGAAAGGGCGGTGCCGGTTCGCCGATCCCTGTATGCTCCCTCCATGATTGCTCGACCCGCCGACCCAAGCGCTGCCGCCGGCCGCCGGCGATCGCTCGCGCTGATCGCGCTGGCCCAGGTGATGGCGATGTCGTTGTGGTTCTCCGCAACCGCGATCGGGCCGTCCCTGGCGCGGGCCGGCATCGACGTGGGGGAGAGCGGCCTCTTCACCAGCGCGGTCCAGATCGGCTTCGTCGTCGGCACGCTGCTGTCGGCCGGGCTGGGCCTCGCCGACCGGGTTCCGCCGCGGGTCTTCTTCGCGCTGTCCGCCCTCGCCGCGGCGGCGTTCAACGCCATGCTGCTGACCGCCGACCCGGTCGGCCCCGCGTTCCTGGTGCTGCGCTTCCTGACCGGCGTGTGCATGGCCGGCATCTATCCGATCGGGATGAAGCTGGCCGCCAGCTGGGCGCGCGGCGACATGGGTCTGATGATCGGGCTCCTGGTCGGCGCGCTGACGCTGGGTTCGGCGACGCCGCACCTGTTCAACGCGCTCGGCGGGCTCGACTGGCGGCTGACGCTGGCGTCCGCCTCCGGCGCCGCATTCGCCGCCGCGATCCTGATCGGGCGGGCCGGGATCGGTCCGAACCTGGGGCCGGCACCGAAACTCGACCCGCGACGGGCACTCGACGTCTGGACGCGTCCGGGGCTGAGGCTCGCCACGCTCGGCTATCTCGGCCACATGTGGGAGCTCTACGCCATGTGGGCCTGGGTCGGGGTCTTTCTCGACGCCAGCTTCCGCGCGACATTGAACGACGGCGCCGCGGCCGGCCGGCTGGCCGCGCTGGCGACCTTCGCCGTGATCGGCGCCGGGGCGCTCGGCTGCGTCGCCGGCGGACTCGCCGCCGACCGGATCGGCCGCACCCGCCTCACCATCCTGGCGATGGCGGTCAGCGGCGGCTGCGCGCTGGCCGCCGGCTGGCTGTTCGCCGCGCCGCCCGGGCTGCTGGTCGCGCTGTGCCTGGTCTGGGGCGTGGCGGTGATCGCCGATTCCGCCCAGTTCTCGGCCGCGATCGCGGAGCTGAGCGATCCCGGCCTGGTCGGCACGGCGCTGACCATGCAGACGAGCATGGGCTTCCTCCTGACCCTTGCCACGATCGAACTGGTGCCGCCGGTACAGGCCGCGCTCGGCTGGACCGGCGCCTTCACCCTGCTGGCGATCGGGCCGGCGCTGGGAATCGTCGCGATGGCCCGGCTGGCGCGCCGCCCGGAGGCGCGACGGCTGGCCGGAGGGCGGGGGTAGGACCCTTGCCGATCGGAGCGGCGGACACGGGCGCCGGCCCTCCCAGGGCCCTACTTGAAGGGCGACCTACGCCCCCTGCAGTGCCCGGGCGATCCGCCGCTCGATCAGCGGCCCCTCCTCCGCCAGGATCTCCAGGAACGAGCGTTCGAACTGGCGCAGGCGGCGACCGCGGGCCCAGGCCGCCCGGGTCTCGAACTCGAGGCCGAGGGTGACGAGATCGCGCAGCACCAGATCGGCATCCTCCGCCGGCTCGTAGGTCATCGCGGCCACGATGGCGGCGCCGAAGCCGGCCCGGACGAAGGTCTTCAGCACGTCCGTGTCCGCCGCCTCCAGGGTGACGTTCAGGCTCAGCCCCCGTTCCGCGAAGGCGCGCTCCAGCATGGCGCGGCCGGTGATGCCGCGGGTGTAGGTCAGGATCGGCTCGGCAGCGATCCGCGCCAGGGTCAGCGGCCCCCGCTCCAGCGGGTCGGAACGGCGCAGGCAAAGCGCGTGGCGCCAGCGATAGAGCGGACGATGGTCGAGCGCCGGATGCCCCTCCAGCCGCTCGGTGCAGATCACCACGTCCGCCTCCCCGATCGCAACCAGGCCGACCAGGTCGCGCGGCATGCCCTGGACCAGGGAGACCTTGACCCGCGGCCAGCGCTGCCGAAAGCGGCTCATCGGCCGGGGCAGGAAATGGCGGGCCTGGGCATGGGTGACGGCAATCCGGAGTTCGCCCGCTCCCGGATCGCGCCGCTCGGCCGCCAGGCCTGCCAGCGAGCGCTCGGCCTCGGCGATCCGGGCGCATTCCTCCAGCACGGCACGACCGAGCGCCGTCAGCTCGGCCAGCCGCTTGCCCTTGCGTACGAACAAGGGTCCGCCCAGCGCTTGCTCCGCCTCGGCCAGCAGTCGGCTGGCCGACGGCTGAGACAGCCCCAGCGTCTCGGCGGCGCGGCTCAGATTGCCGTCGCCGCCCCCGAGAGCGTTCAGCAGGTGAACGTGCGGCAGTTTGATATTCATCTCACGGATGCTCCGATACGATATGATTATTTCCACAAATGAACTTTGCCGTCTACGGTGACGTGAAATCATTGATTGAACAGCTTAGCACTGTTGTTTACCCGCCAAACCACGCCGGAGAGACCGATGACCGCGCTGCCTGCCGCCTGGGCCGATCTCGCCGATGCCTTCCCCAATCTGTCGCTTGGGCGCCGCCTCAAGGGGATTGCCGAGCTTGCCGGCGGCGCGGCCGTCTTCACCACGTCCTTCGGGCTGGAAGACCAGGCCATCACCCACGCCATCGCCGAGACCGGCGCCGACATCCGCATCGCCACCATCGACACCGGCCGGCTGTTCGGCGAGACCCATGACGTATGGGCGGAGACCGAGGCCCGCTACGGCCGCCGGATCGAGGCCTGGTACCCCGACACCGCCGCCGTCGAGGCGCTGGTCGCCGAGCAGGGTGCCAACGGCTTCCGCGCGTCGGTCGAGGCCCGGCATGCCTGCTGCCACGTCCGCAAGGTGGCGCCGCTGGCCCGGATCCTGGCGACCGCGACCGTCTGGGTCACCGGTCTGCGCGCCGGCCAGTCAGCCGTGCGCCGCGGCGCCCGGTTCATTGAGGCCGACGCGGCGCACGGCGTGATCAAGGTCAATCCGCTGCTCGACTGGGACCGTGACCGCCTGGTCTCGACCGTCGCGCTGGAGGGCATCGCCTACAACGCGCTGCACGACCACGGCTTCCCGTCGATCGGCTGCCAGCCCTGCACCCGCGCGGTGCGCCTCGGTGAGGACGAGCGGGCCGGCCGCTGGTGGTGGGAGGCGGACGCCAAGCGCGAATGCGGCCTGCATTTCAACCACGCCGCGGCCGGCACGGCATCCGCCGTCGCCTGATCCCGCTTCCGCCGCCCCGCCCGCCCTCGATCCCCCAGAGGACGACAGACCCATGGCCCAGCTGCTGCACCGACTCGACGATCCGGCGCTCGCCGAGCGCCTCCCCGCCGATGCCGCCTCGGCGGAATCGCGCCCGCTGATCCGCCCCCGCCCGATGACCCATCTCGACCGGCTGGAGGCGGAGGCGATCCACATCATCCGGGAGGTCGCGGCGGAGTGCGACAATCCGGTGATGCTCTATTCGATCGGCAAGGATTCGGCCGTCATGCTGCATCTGGCGCTGAAGGCCTTCTGGCCCGGGCGCCTGCCGTTCCCCCTGCTGCACATCGACACGACCTGGAAGTTCCGCGAGATGATCGCCTTCCGCGACCGCAAGGCGCGGGAGCTGGGGCTGGATCTGCTGGTCCACACCAACCCGGACGGCCTCGCCCGCGGCATCAACCCGATCGACCACGGCTCGGCGGTCCATACCGACATCATGAAGACCCAGGCGCTGCGACAGGCGCTCGACGCCCACGGCTTCGACGCCGCGTTCGGCGGCGCCCGCCGGGACGAGGAGGCCAGCCGCGCCAAGGAGCGGGTGTTCTCGTTCCGCACGGCGGAGCACCGCTGGGATCCGAAGAACCAGCGGCCGGAGATCTGGAACCTCTACAACGCGCGGAAGAAGAAGGGCGAATCGATCCGGGTCTTCCCGCTGTCGAACTGGACCGAGCTCGACATCTGGCAATACATCCACCGCGAAGGCATCGAGATCGTGCCGCTCTATTTCGCCGCCGAACGGCCGGTGGTGCGGCGCGACGGCATGCTGATCATGGTTGACGACGACCGCCTGCGGCTGGCCCCGGGCGAAGTGCCCGAGTTGAAGAGCGTCCGGTTCCGCACGCTGGGCTGCTATCCGCTGACCGGGGCGGTCGAGAGCGACGCGACCGACCTCGCCGGCATCGTGCGCGAGACGCTGGTCGCCCGCAACTCCGAACGCCAGGGCCGCGCCATCGACCACGACGCCGCCGCCTCCATGGAGAAGAAGAAGCAGGAGGGATACTTCTGATGGCCCCTGACATCCACGAGGCCGCCGGCGCCGCCGATGTCGTGGCCTATCTGGAGGCGCAGGAGGAAAAAGGCCTGCTGCGCTTCATCACCTGCGGGTCGGTCGACGACGGCAAGTCGACGCTGATCGGCCGCCTGCTGTTCGAGAGCAAGACGATCTTCGAGGACCAGTTGGCGGCCCTGGGCGCCGCGTCGAAGAAGTACGGCACCACCGGGCAGGAGCTAGACCTGGCGCTGCTGGTCGACGGCCTCGCCGCGGAGCGCGAGCAGGGCATCACGATCGACGTGGCCTACCGCTTCTTTGCGACGGAGAGGCGCAAGTTCATCGTCGCCGACACTCCGGGGCACGAGCAGTACACCCGCAACATGGCGACCGGCGCGTCGACCGCGGACCTCGCCGTCGTCCTGATCGACGCGCGCAAGGGCGTGCTGCCCCAGACCCGCCGGCACAGCTTCATCGTGTCGATGCTGGGCGTGCGCCGGATCGCGCTGGCGGTCAACAAGATGGATCTGGTCGGATTCTCCGAGGCCCGGTTCCGGGAGATCGTCGCCGACTATCGCGCGGTGGCCCAGGCGCTCGGGATCGAGGAGGTGGAGGCGATCCCGCTCAGCGCCCGCGACGGCGACAACCTCCTGATACCGTCCGACCGGACGCCGTGGTACGACGGCCCCACCCTGCTGCATCACCTGGAGACCGTGCCGCTGCGCCGGGTCGTGGACGACGGTCCGTTCCGGATGCCGGTGCAGTGGGTCAACCGGCCGGACGACGGCTTCCGCGGCTTCACCGGCCAGATCGCCTCCGGCACCGTCCGGCCGGGCGATCCGGTCGTCGCCGTTCCGTCGGGCCGGACCAGCCGGATCGCCCGGATCGTCACCATGGACGGTGACCTGGCCGAGGCCGGCCCGGGCCGCTCGATCACCCTCACGCTGGCCGACGAGATCGACGTCAGCCGAGGCGACGTGCTGGCGGCCGTCGACGCGGAGCCCGGCACCGCTCGGGCGATCGAGGCCCGGGTGCTGTGGCTGGGCGACCGGCCGATGAGCCCGGGTGACGGCTATCTCTTCAAGACGGCGGCGCGGACCGTCGGCTGCCGACCGGGCGCGCCGCGGCACCGCATCGACATCGAACGCTTCGCCGAACGGCCGGCCGCGACCCTGGCGTTGAACGAGATCGGCACCCTGGCCCTGTCGCTCGACGCGCCGGTGGCGTTCGAGCCCTATGCCCGCGACCCGGCACTCGGTGGCGGCATCCTGATCGACCGGGTGACCGACGAGACGGTCGGCCTGGTGATCGGACTGCGGGCGCTCGACGGGCCTCCGGTGGCGGAGGACGCGCCGGACCTGCGGGCCCGGCTGACCGCCCTACGCGACGAGGCGTCGGCGCTGATCGCCGAACTCGACCGGCGCCTTGCCATTCTGGATGGCGCCGCCGGCTGACTCGACCCGGACTGGCGCACCGCGGTGCCAGCCGCTGGCCGGCACCGCGCTTCGCGCCTAAGTACAACATTTTTATGATGTATTATATTTCACAATTTATCATGTCTATTTGTGTTTTTATCTTGATTCCCACACTCGTTGTAGCTAAATCTCGATCCGACGCCGGACGGAGTCCGCGCCGGCCCGCTGCTCTCCCCCGAATGCCGGAGCGTCCGATGACCCATCAATCGACCGCCCCCGTCTCGCCCGATGTCGAGTTGCCGCCGTCGGGGCCGGACAATACCGACGTGGTCATCGTCGGCGCCGGTCCGGTCGGCCTGTTCGCGGTGTTCGAGCTGGGGCTGCTGGGACTGAAAGCGACGCTGATCGACACGCTCGACAAGCCCGGCGGCCAGTGCGCGGAGCTCTATCCCGAGAAGCCGATCTACGACATCCCGGCCTGGCCCCGGATCAACGGGCAGGAACTTGTGGACCGACTGATGGAACAGGCCGCGCCGTTCGAGCCGACGTTCCGGCTGGGTCAGCGGGTCGACCGGCTGGACAGACGCGAGGACGGCAGGTTCGCCGTCTCCACCTCGGCCGGCGAGACCCATGTCGCCCCGGCCGTGTTCGTCGCCGCGGGCGCCGGCTGCTTCACGCCGCGCCGGCCCAAGGTGGCAGGCATCGAGGCCTTCGAGGACCGCTCCCTGTTCTATGCGGTGCGCCGGCGGGCCGACTTCGCCGGCCAGGACGTGGTGGTGTTCGGCGGCGGCGACAGCGCCCTCGACTGGACCCTCGACCTGCTGCCGGACGTGCGGTCGATGACCCTGGTCCACCGCCGCGACAGTTTCCGGGCCGCGCCCCACTCGGTGGAGGCGATGCGCGCCGCCGTGGCGCAGGGGCGCATGCGCTTCGTCCAAGGCGAGATGGCGGCGCTCGACGGCCGCGGCGGCGACCTTTCGTCGGTGGCAGTCACGGGCGCGGAGGGAGAGCAGATCCTGGGCGCGAGCCGCGTGCTCGCCTTCTTCGGCCTCAACATCACGCTCGGCCCGATCGCGGACTGGGCTTTGGACCTGGAGGCCGGCAGGCAGATCAAGGTCGACACGGAGCAGTTCGAGACCTCCACCCCCGGCATCTTCGCGATCGGCGACATCAACTGGTACCCGGGCAAGCTGAAGCTGATCCTCTCCGGCTTCCACGAAGGCGCGCTCGCCAGCCAGGCCGCCTTCCGGCTGGCCCGGCCGAACGAGCGGCTGCGCTTCCAGTACACCACCTCGTCGACCGAACTTCAGAAGCGTCTGAAGGTCGCCTGAACCGACCCGCAGCGGATATCGGAGCCTCCCCCATGGGCGTGATCCATGTCACCGACCGCGACGGCAACCGCCACACCCTCGACGCCGTCGAGGGCTGGCGGGTGATGGAGCTGCTGCGCGACCAGAATGTCGGCGTCGAGGGTATCTGCGGCGGCGCCTGCGACTGCGCCTCCTGCCATGTCTACGTCGATCCCGTGTGGGCCGACCGGCTGCACCCCCGGCGCGACGACGAGGAGGACAAGCTGGACGAACTGCCGGAGCGGCAGGAGACCTCGCGCCTGTCCTGCCAGATCATCTGGAACGAAAGCCTGGATGGGCTGACCTTGACCATCGCTGACGACTGACCTCGAAGGGAGGCCTCGGATGCGGCACTTCCCGATCTTCCTCGACCTCGCCGGCCGGCACGTCATCGTCGCCGGCGCCGGCGAGACCGCGCTCGCCAAGCTGCGCCTGCTCGCCAGGACCGAGGCGGCGATCGCCGTGATCGGCTGCGAGCCGGTGCCGGGCGTGCGCGCTCTGGCCGCCGCCGGTCGTATTGCGCTGACCGAGCGGCGGGCGGAGGCGGCGGACTTCGCCGGCGCCGCCTTGGTCTATGCCGCCCACGACGACGACGTGGAGGACACCCGCGTCCGCGATCTCGCCCGCGCCGCCGGCGTTCCGGTCAACGTGGTCGACGACCTGGAGGCGTCGGACTTCATCACGCCCGCCATCGTCGACCGCGACCCGGTCACCATCGCGATCGGCACCGAAGGCACGGCGCCGATGCTGGCCCGCCGCATCAAGGCGGAGCTCGAGGAGCGCCTGTCGCCGCGGCTCGGCCTGATGGCGCGGGCGGCGGCCCGGCTCCGCGCCCGCGCTGCGGCGATCCCGCCGGGCGGCGCGCGCCGGGCGTTCTGGGCGCGGGTCTTCGGCGCCGAGGGCGAACGCGCCGCCGAGACGGCCGGCGAGGCCGGTGTCGAGGCGCTGATCGAGCGCAGCCTGGCCGGGCCCCCGGTGGCCGAAGAGCCGGGCCGGGTGGCGCTGGTCGGCGCGGGGCCGGGGGATCCGGAGTTGCTGACGCTCAAGGCCCGCAAGCGGCTGCACGAGGCCGACGTGGTGATCCACGACCGGCTGGTCGGCCCCGGCATCCTGGAGCTGGCGCGCCGGGAGGCGGAGATCGTCGAGGTCGGCAAGATGCCGGGCGGTCCGGCCTGGAAGCAGGAGGCGATCAACGCCCTGCTGATCGAACGGGCCCGCGCCGGCGCCATGGTGGTCCGGCTCAAGTCCGGCGATCCGGGCGTGTTCGGGCGGCTGGACGAGGAGCTTGACGCCTTGTCCGGCGCCGGCATCGAGTGGGAGATCGTCCCCGGCATCACCGCCGCCGCCGCGGCCGCGGCGTCGGTCGGCGCCTCGCTGACGCGGCGCGGTCGCAATGCGTCGGTGACGCTGCTGACCGGCCAGGACATGAAGGGTTTCGCGGAGCACGACTGGAAGGCCCTGGCCCGTCCGGGCGGCGGCGCGGCCGTCTACATGGGCGTCTCCGCCGCGCGCTTCGTCCAGGGCCGGCTGCTGCTGGCGGGCGCCGACCGCGACACGCCGGTGACCGTGGTCGAGAACGCCTCCCGGCCGGAGGAGGTGGCCGCCGCAGGCACCCTAGCCACCCTTCCGGAAACGCTGGCCGCGGCCGGAATCGTCGGACCGGCCATCCTGTTCATCGGCATTCCGCCCCGGCGGATCGACCGCGGCGCGGCCGTTGCGACAGCCCGCGCCCTGCCCGATTTCGCGCTGGCGCGCGCCTGAGGAGGTTCCCATGGCCAAGGCGTTCGAACCCTCGATCCTGACCGCCAACGACCTGATCAGCGGTGACGTGGTCTACTTCAGCACCGGCGACCGGTGGACCCGCGACCTTGCCGCCGCGGTGGTCGCCGAAACGCCGGAGGCGACGGCGGAGCTGGAGGCGGCGGGCAGAGCCGCCGAGACCACGAACCGCGTCGTCGGCGCCTACCTGGTCGCGATCCGGCCGGGGGAGAACGGCCCCGTCCCGGTGCGCCGGCGCGAGCAGATCCGCACCCTCGGCCCCACCATCCGCACCGATCTCGGGCCGCAGGCGGAAAGCCGCCCGGCCCGATCCCACGCCGCCTGACGGAGGCGCAGCATGTACCGCTACGACGAGTTTGACGCCCGCTTCGTCGCCGAACGGGTCGCCCAGTTCCGCGACCAGGTCGGTCGCCGGCTGGACGGTTCGCTGACCGAGGATGAATTCAAGCCGCTCCGGCTGATGAACGGCCTCTACCTGCAACTGCACGCCTACATGCTGCGGGTGGCGATCCCCTATGGCACGCTGTCCGCGCGGCAGATGCGCCAGCTCGCCCACATCGCGGAGCGCTGGGACCGGGGCTACGGCCATTTCACCACGCGCCAGAACATCCAGTTCAACTGGCCCAAGCTGCGCGACGTCCCGGACATCCTCGACGCCCTGGCGGAGGTCGAGATGCACGCCATCCAGACCTCCGGCAACTGCATCCGCAACGTCACCTCCGACCCCTTCGCCGGCGTCGCCGCCGACGAGATCGAGGATCCGCGCCCGACGGCGGAGCTGATCCGCCAGTGGTCGAGCCTCCACCCCGAATTCAGCTTCCTGCCGAGGAAGTTCAAGATCGCGATCACCGGCTCGCCCAACGACCGGGCCGCGGTCAAGGTGCACGACATCGGCCTGCGCATGGTGCGCAACGCGGCGGGCGAGGTCGGCTATGAGGTGATCGTCGGCGGCGGCATGGGCCGCTCCCCCTTCATCGGCGAGGTGCTGCGCGACTTCCTGCCCAAGGAGGACCTGCTGCCGTACCTGGAGGCGGCCCTGCACGTCTACAATCTCCACGGCCGCCGCGACAACAAGTACAAGGCCCGGATCAAGATCCTGGTCCATGAACTCGGCATCGACGAGTATCGCCGGCAGGTCGAGGACTACTTCGCCGGGCTGAACGGCCCCTCGGTCGCCGCCGATACCGACGAGCTGGCGCGGATCGCCGCCTATTTCGCGCCGCCCGCCTACGACGAGCTGGACGACGACGACCCGGCCTTCGCCAAGGCCATCGCCGACGATCCGGACTTCGCCCGCTGGGTCGACGTCAACGGGTTTCCCCACAAGCAGCCGGGCTACATCGCCGCCGTTGTGTCGTTGAAGCCGGTCGGCGGCGCCCCCGGCGACGCGACGGCGGAACAGATGGCGGCGCTGGCCGACATCGCCGAGACCTGGAGCCTGGGCGAACTGCGCGTGACGCACGAGCAGAACATCGTGCTCCCCGACATCCGCAAGCGCGACCTCTACGCCGTCTGGCGTGCGCTGATCGAGGCCGACCTGGCGACCGCCAACCGTGGCCTGATCACCGACATCATCGCCTGCCCAGGCCTCGACTACTGCGCCCTTGCCACCGCGCGCTCGATCCCGATCGCCCAGGCGATCAGCCGGCGCTTCGCCGACGAGAAGCGCCAGCGCGACATCGGGCCGCTGGCGATCAAGATCTCGGGCTGCATCAACGCCTGCGGCCACCACCATGTCGGCCATATCGGCATCCTGGGCCTGGAGAAGGCCGGCGAGGAGTTCTACCAGATCACGCTGGGCGGCGACGCCACCGAGACCGCGGCGCTGGGCGAGCGGGCCGGCCCGGGCCTGTCGGCGGAGGAGGTCCCGGCGGCGATCGAGCGGCTGGTCGATCACTACATGGCCGAGCGCCGGTCGGACGAAACCTTCCTGCACACCTACCGCCGGCTCGGCCATGCCGGGTTCAAGGAGGCGCTCTATGCCGATCATTGACGACAGCGGCTTCCGTGCCGACGCCTGGCGGCGCTGGAATTCCGAGACCGCGGCGGCCGGCGATCCCGAAGCGGTGATCCTGCCGCTCGACCGTGTGCAGGCCGACGAGGCGACCTGGCCGGCGGCGCGGCGGATCGGCGTCGACCTGCCGAACGACGCCGACGCTGCCGTGCTGGCGCCGGTGCTGGCGCGCCTCTCGCTGATCGCCGTCGCGTTTCCCGGCTTCGCCGACGGCCGCGGCTTCAGCCTGGCACGGCGGCTTCGGCGGATGGGCTATGCGAAGACCCTGCGCGCGTCCGGGCACCTGATCGCCGACCAGTACGCCTTCGCCCGCGCCGCCGGGTTCGACGAGGTCGAGATCGACGAGGCGCTCGCCCGCCGCCAGCCGGAGGCCCAATGGCACCGGGCGGCGCGGTCGATGAGCCTGAGCTACCAGCGCGGATTCGACGGCCCACGCAACATCCTGGAGGCGCGCCGCGGCGCCGTGTGACAGCGCATTGCCTGCCATCAAGGTTCGGGTTGATGGCCCGTGGGGATTGGTCCAACGTCCCCACCCCGACCTCATCCGCAGGAATGCCCCCCGTGCCCGACCTGCCGCAGACGATCGCCGACTATATTCGCGCCTATAATGCCCGCGAAGTGGACGCGATGCTGGCGTGTCTCGCGGACGATGTGCGGTTCGAGAACTGGACGGGCGACGCGCTGACCGCCGCGGCGCCGGACAAGGCGGCCTTCGAGGAGTTGGCGCGGGTCGGCGCCGCCGCCTTCGCGGAACGCCGGCAGACGGTCACCAACGCAATCACCGTCGCCGACACCACGGCGGTGGAGATCGACTATACCGCGACTGTCGCCCAGGACCTGCCCAACGGCTGGAAAGCGGGGCAGCAGTTGGCGTTCAAGGGCGCCTCGTGCTTCCAACTTCGGGACGGGCTGATTGCCCGGATCGTGGACCAGAGCTGACGCAGCGGCGACCGACTGTCGGGCCGCCGCTTCGCGCCGGCCCGATGCCTCTCATGCCGCCATCCGCCACCCCACCGTTTCGCCGGCGCGGAACGGGACCAGCACGTCACCGCCGGCGGCCAGGGTGTCCGGCACCGGCGTCTCCGCCCGCTCCAGCGTCACCGTCGCGGCGTTCACCGGCAGGCCGTAGAAGCGCGGGCCGTTGAGGCTGGCGAACGCTTCCAGCCGGTCGAGCGCGCCGGCGGCGTCGAACGCCTCTGCATAAAGTTCGATCGCCGCGTGCGCCGTATAGATCCCCGCGCAGCCGCAGGCGCTTTCCTTGTCGTGGCGAGGGTGAGGCGCGCTGTCGGTGCCCAGGAAGAACTTCGCCGAGCCGGAGGTCGCGTGTTTGACCAGCGCCTCCCGGTGCCGGGCGCGCTTGGGCACCGGCAGGCAGTAGTGGTGCGGCCGGATGCCGCCGACCAGCATCGCGTTGCGGTCGATCAGCAGGTGGTGGGCTGTAATGGTGGCGGCGAGTCGGTCCGGCCCCTCGGCGACGAAGGCCGCGCCCTCCTCCGTCGTCACATGCTCCAGCACGACCTTCAGGCCCTGGTGCTCGCGCACCAGCGGCGCCAGCACGCTCTCCACGAACACCTTCTCCCGGTCGAAGATGTCGACCGCCGGATCGACCACCTCGCCGTGGATCAGGAGCGGCAGGCCGATCCGCTCCATCCGCTCGAACACGGCGCGCACCCGGCGCAGGTCGGTCACGCCGCTGGCCGAGTTGGTGGTCGCTCCGGCAGGGTAGAGCTTGACCGCCGTCAGCACGCCCTCCGCCGCCCCGCGCGCCAAGTCGTCGGGGTCGGTCGCCTCGGTCAGGTAGGCGGTCATCAATGGTGTGAAGGCCGCCCCCGGCGGCACGGCAGCCAGGATGCGCTCGTCGTGCGGGTCCGCGCGGGAGATTTCGAGGGCTGGGGCGAGTGCGAGGCCGCTCCGCTGCCCTCGATCGCCGCCTTCGTCTGCCCGATGTCGCACGGCGCCTGCCGCCCGGTGTCCGACGCGGTGCTCGGAGCCGTCATCGAGGAGCCGGAGGACATTCGCGCCATCGCGGCACGGGTCGAATACGATTCGATGGATCTCCTGCAGGCAGCGCACACCTGGTCGGGCATCGAGATGGCCCTGTGGGATCTGCTCGGGCGGGCTCGCGGCGTTCCGGCATGGCGCCTTCTGGGCTGGGAACGCGCGCATGCGAAAACCCCCTATGCATCCGTTCTTTTCTCA